>JGI24707J26582_10003157_pt1 | contig 12020 bp, 13 predicted proteins | sample BioPla1DNA1_FD_26582 | JGI IMG/M metagenome (IMG submission 26582) | reverse complement strand
CACCTCGTCGGCCTGTAAATAAGAGGAAAAGGAGAAGCCGCAATAGCCTGCCTCCTAAAAAGAATCTATCGAATAATAGAAAAATAATTATAAAGAGGAGTACACGTCCTCCATCCTTAGAGGCTTCAGCTTCTTGTTGCTCTTGATCAGCTCTTGGACTAATGGGGGTTAGCTGCTCTAAGTCATGGCTCTCTAAATTGTATTCATTATAAACTTCAACTAGGATAGCCTTATAGCCCTCCAGTATGCCTGTAGAATAATCACCGGTAGAAAAATGGGGGACCATATAATCATCCTGTATCCATCCGGTTTTGCTGTCTGGCAGGGCTCCTTCCAGGCCATACCCCACCTCAATACGGGATTTTCTGTCCTCTACTGCCAGAAGAATGAGAAGTCCGTTATTTTTATCTTCACTTCCAATACCCCAATTTCTTAAAATATTCAAGGCGTATTCTTCTAGGGGTGTATCTCCGGTGCTATCGACGGTAACAACTACGATTTGAGCCCCTGATATATTGTTGAGCCGGACACTCTGCTCCATTATATACTCTTTAGTTTGGCTGTCCAAGACTCCAGAAAAATCATTAATATAAAAGTCTGAGGTGGGGTTAGGTATGCTTTCCTGCTGAGCCTGGATACCTAAGGGCATAAATAGTATAAAAGAAGCTAATATAAAGGAAAAAAATTTCTTCATTAACTATTACTCCTTATTTCAATCACCAAAATTCACCTCAGGCACTTGCTCTGCACCTTCCTGGGCCTTGAAGTATTCTATTTTTTCAAAGCCGAAAAGATTGGCCATAATATTAGTGGGAAATCGTCTAATAGTTGTGTTGTAGCGGGTGGCCGATTGATTGTAATCTCGTCTAGCAACTGCAATCCTGTTCTCAGTACCTTCCAGGTTATCCGTTAACTGTCTAAAGTTTGCGTCAGCCTTTAGTTCAGGATAGTTTTCTACAACCACTAAAAGGCGGGATAGGGCACTGCTTAACTCAGCATCCCCTTCTATAACCTCCTCGGGGCTGGATGCTCCCGCTAGTTTTGCTCTAGCATCTGTTACACTGCCTATTACCTCTTGTTCATGGGAGGCATAACCCTTTACGGTTTCCACTAGATTAGGAATTAGATCATTTCTTCTTTGTAGCTGATTATCAATCTCGCTTAGCTTGTTATTTAAATCTTCGCTATAGCTGATCAGCCTATTATATCCTCCTACGAAACTGGATATAAGGATCAAAGCGATTACTCCTATTACTATCCATATAATATGCTTAGTTTTCATAACAAAAAATCTCCCTCCATCATTATTTAAAACACCTAATATTCAACTGATATATAGGACTGGCTTTCAATGCAATTAACAATTGTCCAATATAAATCTTAGACACCTAGAACAGTTTGACACAGGTTTCTAAAAGACCTTTCGAAGCCTATATCGTCTTTCGTGCTACGCTTTTTGTGGTTATGGGTTCTCCCGCCGGCCCTCCGTATTTTCTGAGAAAGATATCTGTCCATTAGCAACCTATCAATATTAGTATCATCATAGATTAGACCATTTTGGTTGAGTGCATAGGCTTGTTTGCCCAAAGCCATAGCAGCTACCCCGTAATCCTGAGTAACAACAATGTCCCCTCCTTGGGCATGGTTGATAAGGGCAATATCTACTGCATCTTCACCTTGGGATACCAAAACTACCTGGGCATACCCATCCTCTATGACATGACTGGTGTCCGTGAACATTATTACCTTCAGATTAAATTCTTTGGCAACTTTAATAATTATATTCTTAACAGGGCAGGCATCAGCGTCAACCAGTATTGTAGTGTTATACAATATCTTATCCTCCAAAAGAATATCAAGTCTTACACTTCTAATTATACATATATATGTTGTAGCGTACAAATAAATTTATTAGTAGACTTATTATAGATTTAATTTATCGGGAATTCATTGGATTCTGATATCGAGTATATTGAAGATCAGACCAGGATTTGTAGAATTAAAGGGTTTTTATGACAACTAAGAATAAGGGCTGAGGCGTCTATGGTAAGAGTTGTAGCTAGAATTTAACATGGATTTAAATAAAGTTAAGCCACCTTTGACTTTGTAAAGCTCATAGTTAAATCAAAGTTTAAGAGCTGGATCATATTAATAATAACCCTTGCCTAACAAATGTAGACAAGGGTTACACTAGTTGCTTATTGCTGATTCTACTTCCCTGATCATTGTCTTTATTCCCGTGATTCCACCAGATGTCACGTACCATACAAAGGGATCTAAATAGGTTATGTTTTGATTTTTGTAGGCCTTGGTGGATTTTATGAAATCATTATCCATCACTTGCTGGGCAGAGGTCTCACCCCCCACAACAGCTGCCCTATCAACTACAAAAAGATGGTCGGGATCTTTTTCCACAATGTATTCAAAGGTAACCTTCTGCCCATGGGTACTGGTATCTATATTTTCATCAGCTTGGGCTAGTCCAAACTCATTATGGATAATACCAAATCTAGAATCAGCTCCGTAGACGCTTAGGCTGCCATCATTTGCCATTACAAATAGTGCTGTGACTGCCCTTGATGAAGCCAGTTCCTGTACAGCATTGATATCTTTCTCTATGCTTTCAACCTCTTGGGCCAGCAGTTCTCCTTTGTCAAAGATCTGCCCTAGTGTGCTCACGTTACTTTTAAAGGAATTTAGGTAGTCCTGGCCTTTAAAATCTAAGTACAAAGTGGGAGCAATCTTTTTAAATTCATCATATAGACTGGCCTGCCTGGCTGAAATAATTATTAAATCTGGCTTTAGCTCAAAAATAGTTTCAAAATTAGGCTCTTTTAGAGTACCGACATCCCTATACAGGCCATCATTATATTTGTCTAGGAAGGGAGGAAGGGATTGCTTTGGCAAACCAACAATATCTTTCTCAATATAGTCCAATATGTCCAATACTCCGAAATCAAAGACCACAACCCTTTCTGGGTTTTTCTTTATGCTTATTTGATCTAGTTCATGCTCTATAGTAATGCTAGTATCTGTTTCTACATTTACGTTCTCTGATTTTGGCCCCTCTGATGCCGCTCCTGGGACAGAGCTACAAGCAGCAAGCCCAATCATGGAAAAAATTAATGATAAGGCTAGTACAAATCTTAATATCTTCTTCATTTTGCACCTCTTTAAGTAATTATTATTTAGAAATAAACACAAAGCTTCATGTTATTGACGTCAGCAATACTAAATTCCATATCATATATTTCGCCTAGCAAATTCTTATGGATTATCCTGCTAATGCCCCCTTCATCTACTATTTTCCCATCCTTGAGAGCTACGATATGGTCAGAATAACAGGATGCAAAATTGATATCGTGAATAACGATAGCTATGGTTTTACCTAAATCATCTACTAGTTTTCTTAGTATCTTCATAATTTCCACGGAGTGTTTTATATCCAAGTTATTAAGGGGTTCATCTAGCAAAATATAGTCAGTGTTTTGGGCCATAACCATAGCTATAAAGGCTCTCTGTCTCTGGCCGCCACTTAATTGATCCAGATACATATCTTGAATATCTCTCAGCTTCAAATAATCCAAGGCCTCGTCTATATACATTTCATCCTCTTTTGTTAGATGTCCATTGCTATATGGGAAACGACCAAAGCTGACCAGTTCTCTAACTCTGAGCTTGATATTTAAATGATTGGATTGTCTTAGGGTTGAAACCTTTCTGGCTAACTGGTTCTTATCCCAGTTTTCTAAAAGCGTTCCATCAATGATTATTTCTCCACTGTTTTTGGGTATTAGGCGACTCACTATTGATAATAGGGTACTTTTACCAGCCCCATTCGGACCGATAAAGGAGGTAATCTCCCCCCTGTTAATTACAGTAGATACATTGTCTAGAACTGTTTTGTTCCCATATTTTTTGACAACATTTCGAATCTCTATCATGCTACATTCTCCTTTAATAATAGATATAAAAAGTAAATTCCTCCGATAAGATTTATGACTACACTAATGGGGGTGCCAAAATTTAATATCCTTTCAATTAGCAACTGGCCACCCACTAGTGCGACTATGCTGATTAAGGCTGATCCAATAAAGATATACTTATGCTCAAAAGTCTTTAAAAACTCCCTAGCCAGATTTACAACCAATAATCCTAGAAAGGTTATAGGACCAACTAAGGCAGTGGACACCGAAACCAATATAGATACAATAAGCACCATATTTCTTATGGTTTTATGGTAATCGACCCCTAGATTTATGGCATGTTCCCTTCCTAAGGACAAAACATCCCATAGTTTAAAGTATTTTATGGAATAGAGAATAAGGGCCGAAATTACTATAATAGCAATAAGTAAAATCTCAGTGTTTACATGGTTAAAGCTTGCAAACATCCTATCCTGAACATGCAAAAACTCATTAGGATCCATCATCATCTGCATAAAGGTAGTTAAGCTTTGAAAAAAAGTCCCAAGGATTAGTCCAAACAAGAGAAAGAACATAATATTGCTGGTTTCTCTTTTAAACAGGCCTTTAAAGAGGAGGGTGGAAAATATAAGCATTAAGCCTACCGATATGAAGAAGTTTATTTTATTATTCACCAATACCAGGCTGGTTGAGCCAAGGATAAACACTACCAAGGTTTGGATTAAGATATATAAGGAATCCAATCCTAACAAGCTTGGCGTTAGTATTCGGTTATTAGTTAGAGTTTGAAAGAGGAGTGTAGAAAATGCTATAGCCACTCCTGTAACAACTAATGCTAGGACCTTTGGAACTCTAAGGGATAGAAAATACCCCCAATTGCTACCACTAAGACCCCAGAAAACAAAAAGCAATATAAGGGCCATAGCTGAAACTGCAAGAAAGTAGATGGACTTTTTTCTGACCATTATCGATTCCCCCTAACCAACAAATAAAGAAAGATGACACTGCCTATTACTCCAACGGTAAGGCTAATAGGGATTTCGTAAGGATAAATAATTATTCTCCCCAGGATATCGCAGATTAGGAGAAAGATTGCTCCAGATAGGGCAGTATTGATTATGTTATTTCTCATATTATCCCCTTGGAATATGGTGATAGTATTGGGTACTATGAGTCCTAGAAAGGGAATCCTGCCCACAGTGATTATTACCAAGGAAGATACTAGGGCAACTATCCCAACCCCTACATTAACAACCCTATTATAGTTGAGTCCTAAATTGGTTGCAAAATCCTCACCCATACCTGCAATAGTAAACTTATTAGCATAGAAAAAGGCTACTACTAATAGGGGGATACTGATGTACAAAAGTTCATACCTACCCTTAATAATCATAGAAAAATCCCCTTGCAACCAGGCTGAAATACTTTGGATTATATTAAGCTTGTATGCGAAAAAAGTAGTTATGGAATCGATTATATTACCAAGCATAATACCAACCAAGGGGATGAAAATGGCATTTTGGAACTTTATCCTTCTTAGTATTTGCATAAATAATAGGGTAACCATAGCTACACCCAAAAAAATATACTTTACTGCCTTTTATGCTGACCCCAAAAATATCTACAAGGGCTTGATTATACTTGGCCCCCACACATGCTATAAAAACCATCCCATGGACATAGCATATAAGCCAAGATGTTTGATGAGTAATTTGATTTCCCTTTTCTATATCATAGATAAGGATATAAACCAAGGAAGATTTTTTAAACAAGGCTATAGTTTCCATGTAAAAAGGGCCATAGACTATATTGATTCTAGATATAGTGATGACATTACTCTTGAAGATATAGTAGATCATTTAAAGATTAACAAATCCTACTTTTGTACCCTTTTTAAAAAGGAGACTGGCAAAACCTTTACTGAATTTCTAAACCAGACAAGGGTCGAAAAAAGTAAAAGCCTCTTGCTTGAGGATATTTCTTCAATACTGGATATAGCTCTGGCTCTTGGTTTTAGTAATCAGAATTATTTTAGCATTTTGTTCAGAAGATACACTGGAATTACTCCTATGCAGTATAGAAAAAATGGTGGCCTGGAGAAAGCTAAGTCTTATTGCATTTGAAAAGCCTAGGGCTTTCAAACCAAGGTCCTATCGGCAGAAGCTGCATACGTCCATGCCTCAACAAAATGAGTCCTAGTTTTATCCTAATCAATGATGAGCGAAAGAGTAATAGACATTATGCTTTTAGGATTAAGAGGACAAGGAGCTAATTAACTTGATTTTAGAGGATAATTGCTGTGGATATAGAATACTTAAAGGACAGAACATTTCATGTTTCTTATAAGGCTTATCGGCTAAGGCTCACAATAGATTTGGGGGGGATTTGATATGTTAAAGCATAGGGGGACCATTAGACTTGAGTCCCATCGATTAATACTACGAAGGTTTTCTTTGGATGACGCTGATGAGATGTTTAACAACTGGGCAAATGATAGTGAAGTAACCAAGTATTTAACCTGGGATCCTCATGGTAAAGTAGAGGCTACAAAGGAAATCATCTCTATGTGGATAAAACAGTATAAAGATAAAAGAGCATATAACTGGGCAATCCAGCTAAAGGGGACAGGAGAACTAATAGGCTCCATTGGGGTTGTAGATTTAAGTGACAGGGATAGTAGGTGTGAGATTGGTTATTGTATCAGCAAAGCTCACTGGAATAGGGGGATTACCACAGAAGCATTAAAAAGGGTTATGGATTTTTTGTTTTTTGATGTGGGTCTTAATCGAATTCAGGCGAAGCATGATATTTTAAACCCAGGCTCAGGGAAGGTTATGGAAAAATCAGGGATGAAGTACGAGGGTACCTTTCGGGAATATTTTCTGCGTAAGGATGGGAGCTTTGGTGATATGAAAATGTATGCGGCTCTAAAGGAAGAGATGCATGTATAGTCAAATGGAACTCTTATCAACCTATGCGCATAGTTACGGGAGAGACTTGCATATGATGCTTCTAGATAATATAATGAGTTTGGGAAAAGAAGATACTTACAAAAAGTATTGACAATAAATAGACGAAGGTGGGATAAACATGCATAAAGACAATATATATGTTATTTATGGTGATAACCCCAAAAATATGATTCTTGAGCTTCTAAGCAAGATAGAGCCGGAAAAGGGATTGCCCCATGACACTAAGATTGGAATCAAACCAAATCTGGTGGTGGCAAAACCTTCTACCAGCGGGGCAACCACATCTCCAGAATTGGTGGAGGGAATTATAGAGCATTTCCAATCCAAAAATTATAGGGATATATCTATTTTAGAAGGCTCCTGGATTGGCGAGAGAACATCTAGGGCTTTCAAGGCTTGCGGATATGAAGATATATCAAAAGAGTATGATGTTCCCCTTATAGATCTGCAGAAGGATAGCTATGTGGAGAAAAAAGTGGGAGACGAGAGGATTAAGATCTGCAGCAAAATGACTGAGGTCGACTATCTAATAAATGTTCCTGTCCTAAAAGGACATTGTCAGACTAATCTAACATGTGCTCTTAAAAATATAAAGGGCTGTATCCCCAATTCGGAAAAACGTAGGTTCCATACCATGGGTCTGCATAAACCAATCGCTTATTTAAGCAAAACAATAAAGCAAGATCTAATAATAGTTGACGGAATAATGGGTGACCTAAACTTTGAAGAGGGAGGCAATCCGGTTAGGATGAACCGAATTTTGGTGGGTAGCGATCCGGTTATGATAGATAGTTATTCTGCTGATTTACTGGGCTTTGACCTGGAAGAAATACCCTATATAAAGATGGCAGAGGATATAGGAGTAGGAACTACTGATTGGGATGAATCCAGAGTGATAGAGTTTAATAGTGATCAGAGTACAGAAATAAGAGGGGAGACTGGCAAAGCAAGGCTATTTACCAAATACATCCAAGAACGGGATGCCTGCTCAGCCTGCTATGGCAGTTTGATACATGCTCTAGACAGGCTGAGAACCAAGGGTCTACTAGGTAGAATTGATTCTAAGCTATATATAGGCCAGTATTATAAGAATAAAACCATAGATTCTGGTATTGGAATAGGTCAATGCACAAAAGGTTGCCCTCAATATGTAGGGGGTTGTCCACCTACAGCCAGGGATATTGTTAAATATTTGGAAGAGACCCTTTTATAAAAGAAAGGTCCAAAACTAATATTCTTTATCTGGAGCTACTAGATTCGGCTCTGGTAGGTGCCTACTAGACTGGTATCTGCTAAATCCGGATCCACTAGACTGGAGTTTACTAAATAAGCAAGGGAAGCATAAAGAATATAGCTATTGGATCTTATAGTTTGGTTTATTTAAGACGAACTTATTTATTACTAGCTCAAAACTGCAATTTAAAAAGCTGGCGGCATCCTCACACATCCTCATTCTCGTAGAGTATATCTCGAGGAAATCCATTGGACATGAGACATTCATGTCCATTATCATTTCATAGCGAAGATTCATCTTTTCCTTATCGATTTCTAGCCAATTCTTTTTAATGGAAAAGTTGACTCGATTATGAATGTTTCCAGGATCAAAAGGGATGCCCTTCCGGATTCTAGTTCTATGGGCATCGATTTTATCAGCGATAATTAGGGCAGCACTGACTTCATTGACAGGGCTGCCATATTGTTCTTCGTGGCTTCCTATAGCACTAATGATATATACAATATCTTCCATGGGCATCTTCATCTTTAATAAAATAGGAAAGAGGAGATTGGCCCCCGCTATACCATGGTTTTTTCTATTAATACAGTTGCCTATGTCATGCATCATTCCTGCTATGGCTGCCAACTCAACCAAACTGCTTGGATATCCAAGTACACGTAAAATCTTAGCGGCGGTGTTGCTCACCCTAGTTACATGACGTATTCCATGCTCTGTATATCCTAAAACCTCTAAGGTTTTGTTTGCACCTTCAATGAGGGCCTTAATATCATTATTGTTTTTTATATCTTGGAGTCTTATCATTTTTAGAGCCTCTTTCTATCTATAATTATTAGAATAACTACACTCAAAAACTAATCAACAAACAAGTAATTGCTGTCAATGGTATATTAGCTAGGTTAAATCCTTGTGCCAGTTAATCCTACACTCATAATTTCTATTGAAGGCTCACTTCATCACTTTATAGGGAAAGCTAAGGCTTATAACTTTGAAAAACCTTATCGTTCTAACAAGCTATCAATCTAAAAATCTAAGAAGATCATTCTAGCATAAGTCTTTCCCAAGTAACTGAAGATAATAAGAAAAAACCATTATTTCTTGTTGACATAGAGTTTTATATATAATATAATCTATGGCTGTAAAGGTAAAATACTTTACAGCTACAGACCTATCCTTAGGGAGTGTGTGAATGGAGAAATTTGCTCAAATTGGAATGTTGTTGGAGATATACGGTGGTTTGCTTACCCATAGGCAAAGGGATGTTATGGATTTATACTACAATTATGACCTGTCCCTTTCTGAAGTAGCTGAGCATTTTCATATCAGCCGACAAGGGGTACACGATCTTATAAAGAGGTCAGAGCAGATTCTCTTAAATGCAGATCGGAGTGTAGGTGCCTTAGAACTACGAGGTAGAATATTAAAAGGCCTTAGAGAGATTGAGGGGGATTTAGATGAGATACTCAATCGCTCAAAGGAAGACTTGACACAAGACTTTGATAAACTTAAGGATGAATTAAGAGATATAAAAGAAAAGATTACCAAGTTAAGTAATCTTTGACGCAGTGTAGTGACAACCGAATTACAAGGAGGTTGAAGGATGGCATTTGAAGGGCTATCAGGCAAGCTACAATCGGCTTTGAAAAAACTGACCAGCAAGGGGAAACTTTCCGAAAAAGATGTAAAAGATGCTATGCGGGAAGTAAGATTGGCATTGCTAGAGGCCGATGTTAACTTTAAGGTAGTAAGGGAGTTAGTCAAAAAAATTAGCCAAAGAGCTGTAGGGCAAGAGATAATGCAGAGCTTGACCCCGGGCCAACAGGTTATTAAGATAGTAAATGAGGAATTGACCCATTTGATGGGGGGTACTCATAGTAAAATTACAATAGCTTCAAAAGCCCCCACTGTAATAATGATGGTGGGATTGCAGGGTGCTGGTAAAACAACTACTGCAGGTAAGCTTGGCGGGTATTTAAAAAAAGAAGGGAAAAAGCCTCTTCTCGTCGCCTGCGATATATATCGACCTGCCGCTATAAAACAACTCCAGGTAGTGGGGGATCAACTGTCAATTCCTGTGTTCGAGATGGGTAAGGATGACCCTGTTAAAATTGCTAGCCAGGCTATTGCCCACGCAAAAGATGAGGACTATGATGTAGTAATCATTGACACAGCTGGTAGACTTCATATTGATGAAGAGCTGATGGATGAGCTTAAAAACATTCAGATGGCTGTAAAAACTCAAGAAATTCTCTTGGTGGTCGATGCGATGACCGGGCAGGATGCCGTTAATGTAGCCGAAAGCTTTAATGAGAGGTTGGGCATAGATGGAGTGGTTTTAACTAAGCTTGATGGAGACACTAGAGGGGGAGCCGCTCTCTCGGTAAAGGCTGTTGCTGGCAAGCCTATCAAATTTGCCGGTGTGGGTGAGAAACTAACGGATCTGGAGCCCTTCCATCCAGATAGGATGGCTTCTAGGATTCTTGGCATGGGGGATGTTCTTAGCCTAATCGAGAAAGCCCAGGCCAACATAGATGCAGAAAAGGCCCTAGAATTGGAGAAAAAGCTTCGAACCCAGCAGTTTACCTTTGATGACTTTTTGGAGCAGCTTCAGCAGCTGAAAAGCATGGGCCCCTTAAGCGATATTGTTGGGATGATTCCAGGTATGAATGCCAGCAAGCTGGGCGGTGTAGATCTTGATGACAGACAGCTGGTTAGAACTGAAGCTATGATACAGTCTATGACCAAGGAAGAGAGGCTTAACCCAAGCATCATCAACGCCAGTAGAAGAAAAAGGATTGCTAAGGGTAGCGGAACCAACATACAAGATGTTAATAGGCTATTAAAATCCTTTACTGAATTCCGTAAGATGATGAAGAATATGGCTGGTATGGAGAAATCCATGAGGCGGGGAAGATTTAAATTCCCATTTTAAGTAGATATTTAGGAGTTTATATCTCTTTAGCTTTAGGTTGAGGTATAGATTCTTAATATAAATTGGTTATATCACAGAAGCATTTGCTATGTAAGATATAATCCTTCATTTATCAAGAAAAGAGGTGACATGATGGCAGTAAAAATTAGACTTAAGAGAATTGGATCAAAAAAGAACCCTCATTATAGGGTTGTTGTTGCAGACTCCAGATCACCACGGGATGGTCGATTTATTGAAGAAATCGGATACTATCATCCACTAGCCAACCCTTCAGTGGTTAAAATAGATGCTGAAAAGGCTAAGAAGTGGCTAGGAAATGGTGCGCAACCAACAGATACCGTTAGAGAACTCTTGAAGAAGAACGGTATTCTAGAAGCTTAAGAAAGAACTCTATTAATAGTAAAAAATCAATTACGGGGGTATATTAAATGGGAGAATTAGTTAAGTTTATTGCTCAATCCCTAGTAGATAATCCAGATCAGGTTGATGTTCGAGAAATCGAAGGGGAACAAACCGTTGTTATAGAACTAAGGGTAGCCCCCGAGGATATGGGCAAGGTCATTGGGAAGCAAGGACGAATTGCCAAGGCTATTCGTACAGTTGTAAAAGCTGCAGCCACCAAGAAAAATAAAAGGGCTGTTGTTGAAATTATATAAGGTATAGGAAGTAAAGGAAATTGTTACAATATCTTTCGGTTGGATATATATTAAAGCCCCAGGGAATCAAGGGAGAAATTAAAGTTGAGCCTCTTACAGACTATATAGAACGTTTTGATGAACTGGACACCCTCTATATAAAAGAAGGGGATCAATGCCAGCCCGTCAATGTTATTGCTAGAAGATATAGGGGCAACCATGTCTTCTTGCGATTGGAAGGCTATAAAGATATAAATCAAGTAGAAGAACTTAGAGGGGAATATCTTTGGATTCCTAGAGAAGAGGCCAGAGAATTGCCTG
>JGI24707J26582_10003154_pt1 | contig 12033 bp, 12 predicted proteins | sample BioPla1DNA1_FD_26582 | JGI IMG/M metagenome (IMG submission 26582) | reverse complement strand
AATCTAATTTATATAATGGTTGGTTATGGGTACTAAAATCAGTATGGACTCCTATAAAAAACACAGAAGGATTTCCTTTTTTTATGAAAAATCAAGCTTGGGAAAATAAAAATATTCAAACAGGCTTAGGAAGTTATGCAGAATTGAAACATGATACTGTTCTTTATGCTAAACAACCGGTGGCAGAAATGGGTGGTGGTGAAGAATTAGAAGAACCTTATCCTAATTATGTAGAGCCAGCTGTAGAAGTATACGATAAGTTACTATGGTTAGTAAAATATTCTAAAGTAAATTTACAAAAAAGAGAGTTACTATCAGAACGAGGTTTATATGCTTTAGAAAAATTAGAAGAAATTTATACATTATTTAGAGATTGTTCTGTGAAACAATTAGAAAATATACCTATTTCCGAAGAAGAAAATAAAGCATTAAAGTATATTGGAGGAGCTATGGAGTCTATTGAACTTACTTTAGCAGAGGAATATAATCAGGCTATTTCTTCAGCTATTATTTCGGATGTAGCTGGATTTACAGATACAGAAATGTTTTTAGAAATAGGAACAGGATTTCCTAATGAAATTTTAGTTGCGATCTGTAATGAAGGAAAAGTGTATTTAGCTCGAGGAGCTGTTTATAGTTATTATGAATTTTTAAGCGATACTCCTTTAACCAATCAACAATGGCATGAGATACTTGGTATTGAGAAGGTTGAAAGTGGGGAGTGGCAATATGAACAAGTTAATAAGGAATTATTATTAAAAAATGCACCTCCACAAGCAGAATGGATCCATTCTTTTAAATCTATAGAAAAAAATAATGTAGAGATTGTTCCTATAGAATATAAATTAATTCAATAAAAAATTAGTTCCTATAAATAATATACTCAACGTGGAATGTCCTATCCAAATGGCTCTTATAATAAAGAAATAAAAATTTTAAAGTTCTGTTTAATTTTTAAGGTGGGTTTTTTATTCAAAATTTGATATGATGATAGATATCAAATAGGAGGGATAATATATGAACAGAGCTGATCAACAGTATCTTACAATTATAAAAGATATTTTAGAATATGGTTATTATGATCAAAATAGAACAGGGATTTCTACTTATAAGCTTCCGCACAAAATGATGCAATTTGATCTTTCTAAAGAATTTCCTATATTAACGTCTAAATTTGTAGGCTTTAAAACAGCAGTAAAAGAATTACTTTGGATTTATCGTGACCAGTCTAATTCGGTAATTAAACTACAAGAAGAAAACGTTCATATTTGGGATGAATGGATGAAGGAAGATGGTACGATTGGTACTTCTTATGGCTGGGTGGTTAAAAAATACAATCAAGTGGACAAACTGATTGAGTCTTTAAAAAATAATCCACAAGATCGAAGAATGATAATGAATTTGTGGCAAATTCCTCATTTAGATGGAGGGTCTTTATATCCCTGTGCTTTTATGACGATGTGGGATGTTACAGATGGTAAATTAAATTGTATGTTAGTTCAACGTTCTGGGGATATGCCTTTAGGTGTACCTTTTAATATGACTCAATATGCTGTTTTAGTACATTTAATTGCTCAAGTAACTAATTTAAAACCTGGTTTATTTACTCATGTGATTAATAATGCTCATATTTATGAAAATCAAGTAGAAGGAATGAAAATACAACTTTCAAGGGGAGAAGCTCCTGAACCACCTACACTCTGGATGAACCCGGAAATTAAAGATTTTTATGATTTTACTATTGACGATATTAAACTTCTTAATTATAAACATTTAGGTAAAATTAAAATGGAGGTAGCTATTTAATGCTAAGTTTAATTGTTGCAGTAGCTGAAAATGGGGTTATTGGAAAAAACAATCAATTAATTTGGAGAATCCCCAAAGATTTAAAACATTTTAAAGAAAAAACCATGGGGAAAAAAATGATTATGGGTAGAAAAACGTTTGAAAGTCTTCCAGGGTTATTACCAGGTAGAGAACATATTGTAATTACAAAAGATAAGAATTATCAAGCTCCTAAGCAAGTAACTCTCATTCATAGCTTAAAAGAGATAAACCAATATATTTCTTCAAAAGAAGAAGTCTTTATTATTGGTGGGGGAAAAATATATGATATATTTATTAATCAATGTGAAAAGCTTTATATTACATGGGTTCATAACTCGTTTGATGGAGATGTATATTTTCCTATTGAAAAGTTGAGTGCTTTTAAAGAAATAAATAAAAAAGAGGATCTAGATAAGAAGAGTGGGTTTAAAATAACATTCTCTACGTATGTAAAAATGTAATGTTATCAAAATAATTNAAGTTTTATAATAACAATTCATACAACAATCTGTATGAATTGTTATTTATAAAATATATGCAAAGGAGTGTCTATGAATGGATCGTTCATATCATATTGGACTTAATGATAGCCATGGGGCAAAATATGCTATTCTTCCTGGAGACCCTGGAAGAGTAGAAAAAATAGCTAGGTACTTAGAAAATCCTAAATATCTTAATACAAATCGAGAATATACAACTTGGATAGGGGAGTTAGAAGGAGAAAAAGTTCTTGTTATGTCAACGGGAATGGGTGGACCTTCAACAGCGATAGGAGTAGAAGAGCTGTTTATGACAGGAGTAAATACTTTTATTCGGATTGGAACTTGTGGAGGAATGCAACTACAAATAAAAAGTGGAGATATTGTCGTTGCAAATGGAGCTATTCGTGTTGAAGGAACTTCAAAAGAATATGTTCCTATTGAGTATCCTGCCATTTCCAATTTTGAAGTAACAACAGCGTTAGTCCATGCTTGTAAAAAGTTAAATAAAACATTTCATACTGGTGTTGTACATTGTAAGGATTCTTTTTATGGACAACATAATCCAAATCGTATGCCGGTTTCTTATCAATTAAATAATCAATGGGATGCATGGATGAAAGCAGGTTGTCTTGCATCTGAAATGGAAAGTGCTGCTTTATTTACAGTATCTTCTGTATTAGGAGCTAGAGCTGGTTGTGTATTATCTGTGATATGGAATCAAGAACGTGAAAAACAAGGATTAGAGAATTCTAAAAATTATGATACCTCAGATGGTATTAGAATTGCCATTGAAGCAATAAGATTATTAATTAAAAATGAAAAGATTTCTTGATTAAAGATTGATTTATCATCATTTTACTAGTAGAATATGAGTAGTATTTTACAGGAGGCAATGATGAAATGAAGATATTAATTGTTGATGATTCTTATTTTTCTCAAAAGACAACAGCTAATTTTATAAAAAAATTTTTAGATTCTGTTGATTTTGAATTTGCAAAAGATGGGAAAGAAGGATTTGAAAAATATAAACAAATAAAACCAGATTATACTTTTGTGGATCTATTAATGCCTAATATAAACGGGCAGGAATTAATAAAATTAATAAAAACAGATGATAATGATGCAAAAATCATTGTAATTTCTGCTGATGTACAAAAGAATATAAGAGAAGAAATAGAAGCTTATGGTGTTTTATCTTTTATTAATAAACCCATGAATGAAGAAAAGGCAAGATTGATATCTGAGTTAATAAGGAATGATGTGAATGGACAATAAACAAATTAGATATGATATTTTAAAAGAATTATTTAATGTTAGTGTAGGCCAAGCAGCTAGTATGCTTTCAGAAGTAGTTAAAAAAACCATATTATTAGATGTGCCTAAAATTGAAATTATAAAATCGGATAAAGAATTATGTGAGTTACAGACACATCTTCCTGCTGTTTTAGATGGAACATTAATGATATCTTCTATTACCTTTCAGGAACAGTTAACAGGAGAAGCAAATTTAATTTTTCCAGCAGAAAAAATGAAAACGTTTATTAATCTTTGTTTAAATGAATCGGAACAAGAGATGCAGTATTCCGATATGCATTTTACAGATATGGATTTTGATATTATAAGGGAAATTGGTAATATTATTTTAAATGCGATTGTTGGAGGTCTTAGTAATCAGATAGGTATTCAATTACAATATACATTGCCTGAGGTACAAGTATTTGATCGAATTGATTTTGAAGAGGATATACAAAATAAGGAGTATCCTTATTTTTTGATGCTGTATATAACATTTGATATTGGTGATACAGAGATCGAAGGAGCTGTTATTGTTAATCTAACGTTAACTTCTTTAAAAGAATTAATGTTAATAGTTACAAAGATAGAAGATGAATTATATGGATAATACTTTATATGATATACTAAATGAGATTATTGAGGGAATTGTAATTGTAAATGAAGGTCTTAAGATTTGCTTTTGGAATGATTACATGGAAAATGTAACAGGACTAAAACAAGAAGATGTAAAAGAAAATTATATTTATGAAGTTTTACCTAATTTGAATAAGCGTTATTTTGAACAATCTATTCAGCAGATTATAAAAAATGGTTGTAAAATATTTTTTTCAGCAGGTATGCATCGATCTTTAGTAAGCAATAAAAAAGAATTTAATGTAAAAATTAGTTTGATTCAAAAGAATAATTCTAAATTTTTTCTTTTGGAATTTATAGATGTAACAAATCAATTTGTTAGAATTAATCAATTTAAAGAGTATGTTCAAGAATTGTATAAGCTAAATCAAAAATTAAAAGTAAAAGAACAATTAATTAAAAAATTAGCTTACTATGATCAATTAACAGGAATAGCCAATAGGACATTATTTTATAAAATTGCTGAAAAACTAATAGATAATGCTAATCGAAATAATAGTTTAATTGGATTACTATTTTTAGATATTGATAAGTTTAAACAAATCAATGATGTTTATGGACATGAAGCAGGAGATAAAATCCTTAAAAAAGTAGCTTGTATTCTACAAAATTATACAAGAAAAAGTGACATGGTTGCTAGGTTTGGTGGCGATGAGTTTATTGTTCTCTTACCTCACTTTAAAGATAGCAAAAGTTATAAAAAGGTAGCCTCTAGAATTATGAATGCAGAAGATAAGAGTATTTATTATCATAGTAGAGAAATAAAAATATCATTTAGCGTAGGAATTAGTCTTTACCCAGAACATGGGAATACGATTGATACGTTGATATTAAAAGCAGATCAAGCTATGTATACGGCTAAAAATAAAGGTGGAAATCAATATTGTATCTTTGAATAAAATTTATTGAACAGCACTCAAAGGAATAGTAAAATTTTTATGAAGGAATTTTGTATCCATTTGTTTCACTCCTTTTAGAGACTTTGAATATGTTGATATAAAGGAAGAGTTTATTTATGAGTAATAATATTGTTATTCATAGAATAAATGAAATAAAAGGAGTGAATAATATGCAAATACATGTAGTTAGACCAGGTGATACTTTATGGAGACTTTCTCAAGCTTATAATGTTTCGGTTAATCAATTAATTCAATCGAATCAAATTCAAAATCCAACCCGTCTAGTAGTAGGGCAAACAATTGTCATACCTATTGTTGGTAGTTATCATTGGGTTCAACCTGGAGAAAGTTTATATCAAATTAGCCAACAATATAATATTCCTATTTCAGAATTAATACGTATAAATCAAATTAGTAATCCGAATCAAATTTCTGTAGGACTACGACTTTATATTCCACCAAAACCTAGACCAACTATTGATGTAGCAGCTTATATTGACCCTAATTTAACAGGGACAAGATCTGAAGCAGTTGTTGATGAAGTAGCAGATCATTTAACTTTTCTTAATATTTTTAGTTATCAAATTAATCCAGATGGAACTTTAAGTCCACCTCGTATAGAACAACCTCTCATTAATGCAGCATATCGACATCGTACAGCTCCCTTAATGGTTTTGACAAACTTTTCAGAAGGGCAATTTAGTCCTGAGTTGAGTACTCGTATATTAACAGATGAAGCGTTACAAGATAAGATTTTAGATGAAGCGATAAAAATCATGGAACAAAAAGGGTATTTAGGATTGGATTTTGATTTTGAATATGTAGGTGCAGCCAATCGAGAACGATACAATCAATTTTTAAGGAAAGCAGCAGCTAGATTAAGAGAAAAAGGATACTTTATTTCTACAGCATTAGCACCTAAAACATCAGCAGATCAGGTAGGTACCTTATATGAAGGACATGATTATCAAGCACATGGAGCAATTGTTGACTTTATTTTTTTTATGACTTATGAATGGGGATGGTCAGGTGGTCCACCTATGGCGGTATCACCACTACCTCAAGTAAGAAAAGTGTTAGAATATGCTATTTCAGTTGTACCACGTAATAAAATTATGATGGGTATGCCTTTATATGGTTATGATTGGACCTTACCTTATGTACCAGGAGGAAGATTTGCAAGAGCTATTAGCCCACAACAAGCTATTGAATTAGCTCTTCGGTATAATGCAAGAATAGAATATGACTTTGTTTCTCAGGCACCTTATTTTCGTTATTATGATGAACAGGGAAGACAGCACGAAGTTTGGTTTCAAGATGCTAGGAGTGTACAGGCTGCTTTTGATCTTGTAAAAGAATTAGGAATACGAGGAGTTTTTTACTGGGCATTGGGATATGATTTTCCACAAAATTGGTTATTAATTCAAGATAATTTTGTAGTTCGAAAACGAGTATAAAAAGAAAAGATATAAAAACTATAAAAAAGTGACAGCTTTATGAGTACTATAGCTGTCACTTTTTTTATAATACACTATGTATCATTTTATGACTATTTTCAATAAGTATATCTAAATATTTAAGGGCTAATTTTTGATAGAAAGTAATTTTTTTAATTGAATTTTGTATAAAATCAAAATTTGTATCTTGTTTTAAAATTTCTTGTTGTATCGGTTTTAAATCTTTTATATTATAGATGGATATAAGAATGTGTTGAAGTTCTTTATAGTTTTCATTTATTTGTTCAGAAATAGTCCCAAAATCTTTTATTTGTTCATTAGAAAAGGGTTGTTTATTTGTTTTTTTAAAGGCCATAATATCTTGAATAATATCCATATTTTGAAAATAAGTTTCTAAATTCTTTGTAATTTTTCTAGTTAGATCATTCATTTGATATAATAAAGGTTGAAGGTTACTTTGAGCCTGAGATATTTTTTTGGTTTTTGTAACATTTTCAATTTTGTAGGTTAAGTTCTTTAAAGAAATAAGATATGGAACTACTGTAGAAATGGGTTGATAGGACTCTCCAGCATTGGCTGTAGTAGAAAGATAAATAACAAGAACGGTAGTTATGATTAGTTTCTTCATAGCGTATCTCCTATCTATTTTATAATTAATATTAAAAGTTCTTCAATAAAGTATACGTTTATTATATCAAAAAAGTTTGTATAAAATGTGAAAAAATTATGAACAATATGGAGGATTTAGAAAAACTACAAAATACGACATTTTTTTGGTGAATTTTATAATGAAACGTTGATACCTATTCATATGAAACAAAAAAACATACGAAAGAAATTGAAAAAATAATTAAAGTTTATGCACACTTCTAACCAATATCTTGTTATAATAATACTTGTAAACCCCCCCCCAATGTAACTTTAAAGTATAGATTTTGCTACACCCCCCATAAGAACAAATACCTTCTCCAAAAAAAGCAGCGATCGGAAGCTGCTTTTTTTCTATTCTTTTTTAAAAGTATAAAAAAAAAGATTAAACGCATCCTATATAAAAAGGAGGATGCATAAGTGGATACCCAACAACAGTATTCTACTACCTATAATATGCCAAATCTTATCTTTAGTTTGGAAGAAGTACAAGAACGTATGAACTTATTACAAAAATTCATTAAAGAACATATGATTCTTGGAGAAGATTATGGTGAAATTCCTGGAATTCGAAAACCAACCTTATTAAAATCAGGTGCTGAAAAACTTTGTGATGTTTATGGATTTTCTAAGAAAGTGAATATTATCAATCGAGTAGAAGATTGGGAAAAAGGATTTTTCCATTATGAAGCAAAGGTGACTTTAATCAATAAGGCAACTCAGGTGTTAGAAGCAGAAGGGGTAGGAGCTTGTAATTCGATGGAGAAAAAATATCGTTATCAAGATCCCTATACTTTGGTCAATACCATTTTAAAGATGGCTAAGAAGAGGGCTTTTATTGATGCGGTTTTATCTGCTACTCGTTCATCTGGTATTTTTACTCAGGATATTGAAGATTTAGATATAATAAAAGAAGAAACTTCTAATATAAAACCGAGTACAGAAAAACAACGTAAATACATTTATACTTTATCCAAAGAAAAACAAATGACGGAAGAAGATTTAAAGATGTTTTGTCAGCAAGTAATAGGAAAGGATAAACCAAGTAAAGATTGGACGGCAGAAGAAGCAAGTAAAATTATTCAAGCTTTATATCAATATACGAAAACAAAAATAGAAAGAACAACTCATTAGACCCTTTAAGAGGGTCTTTTTTAGTCCCATGGATTGTTTTTACATATAGTTCCATAGACAAAAGGAAAAAAAGTTATTATAATAAAAAATAGCAGACATTATGTAAACCGAAGAAAGGAGGGGTTACATTGCAAAAGTATAGAAAAATAGCTATTATTTCTGCAGTTTTAATTTTGATTTTATTGCTTGGAATGCTTTATATAAATAAAAAAGAAAGAAAAAATGAAATTACGTATCATGATTTTTTACAATATATTGAGGAAAATAGAATTGAAAAAGTAATTATAGGAAATGAAAGCAAATTAAAAGTGAAGATAAAAAATGAAGAAAAGTTTTATAAGGTAGAAAATCCTCGTAATCCATCCTTAAAGGAAACATTATTACTTCAAAATATTATCGTAGAAGAAAATGAAGCAAACAGTGTTTCAACCATTTTACAAGGATTATTGATCATTGCTTTTTTTACTTTAGGATTTTGGTATGTTCAAAGAATATGGAAAAAACAGCAACCTAAATATTCCATGGCGATGAATATAGAAGATAGTCGAGAACAGCAACAAAAGATGACTTGTTTTCATGATGTTGCAGGTAATGAAGAAGCAAAAGAATCGGTACAAGATGTAGTAGATTTTATAAAAAATCCGGAAAAGTATTCTAAATATGGAGCACGAATGCCAAGAGGAATTATTTTCTACGGCCCTCCAGGAACAGGGAAAACCTTAATGGCAAAGGCGATAGCAGGAGAAGCAAATGTTCCTTTTTTTGCAGTATCAGGATCTGATTTTGTTCAAATGTATGTAGGAGTGGGAGCAAGTCGTATTCGAGATTTATTTAAAAAAGCCCGTACAGAGAAAAAGGCTGTAATCTTTATTGATGAAATTGATGCGTTAGGGAAAAAAAGAACGGGTGGTAGTGTAGGTGGCGGAAATGATGAAAGGGATCAAACGTTAAATGCTTTATTAACAGAGATGTCCGGATTTTACGAAGATGAAGGTATTGTTGTTATAGCCGCTACCAATCGTTTAGATATTTTAGATGAAGCTTTATTACGTCCTGGACGTTTTGATCGACATATTGAAATTGGCTTACCAGATGTAGCAGGACGGGAGAAAATATTACGTATTCATGGGAAAAACAAACCACTAGACCCTCACATAGATTTAAAAAAATTAGCTCAACAAACGGTTTATTTTAGTGGTGCTATGTTAGAAAATCTTTTAAATGAAGGGGCTATGATAGCCGCTAAAAAAAATGGAGAAATGATTCATTGGGAAGACATTGATCAAGCTTTTTATACAGTAGTAGCTGGATCGGCTAAAAAAGATCGAAGTGGAATTTTGGAAAAAGATCAAAAAATTACAGCATATCATGAAGCAGGACATGCGTTAATAACGAAGTTAGTAGCTCCAGAAAATCGAGTTTCAAAAGTTACTATTATTCCTAGTACAAAAGGGGCAGGTGGATTTAGCATGAATATTCCACCAGATAAAATGTATTACACAAAAAAAGAGTTAGAACATCAAATACAAGTATATTTGGCAGGAAGAATTGCAGAAGAGATTATATTTGGAGCAGATGAAATTACAACAGGAGCTAGTAATGATATAGAAAAAGCTACCTCACTTCTTAAAGATTATATAATGGAATATGGTATGAGTAAGGAAGCAGGACTTTTGAATATTAATGTGTTATTAGAAATGGGACAAAAACAAATAGTACAACAAACATTATTTGAAGAATGTAAAAAACAAATGAATTCTTTATATGAAAAGACAAAAGACCTATTAATAAAAAATAAGGAAATGTTAGATCGAATTGCAAAAGAATTACTTCGTAAAGAAAGTTTAGTAGAAGAAGACTTAGATCAATTATTGCAAGTCTCTAATCTCCATTACTAAGTTTGTTAAGTCCCTATATTGAAGTACTTTTAAGGAAGTTCTAGTTTATTCATTTAGGGCTTTAAATAAAGATAATTTTCTAATTAAAATCAAATATAGGTACTTACTATTAAATAAAGTATTTAACTTTATGAGAGGAAATAGAGTATGCTTTGTTCTTGAAAATAATAAAGTATAGAAAAAGTATAAAACACCTTCTATAGGAATAATATATTCTATAGGAGGTGTTTTGTTATGAAAATTGTAACAAAATGTGAAAAGAGACAAAATGGAGTGCAATTAATTTTGAGTAGCCATCAAAAAACAATACAAGAATTTGTATATTCTATTTCACAGAGACAACTAATAGGTGGTAGAACATATCAGGCATTAACATTAGAAGAATTACGATTTTGGTACATTAAACGACTAAATCGTTACTTAACACTAGGATATGAAGTCAAAGGAGAAAAAGAAGGAAAGATCATTTTATTTCCTAAGTCTAGTTGTGCTATTAACGATCAACCATAATTTGAGTATAGCGTAATACTTTAAGATCAATTTTAACAATTGTTTTTTCTTTTACTTTTTGATAACGTGTAATTCCATCACGACATTGGGGTAAGGGATCAATTAAAATATCTATGGATTGATCACAATCTGCTCCAGCATATTCGATTTCATACATATCTCCAGGACAAGCTCCTGGAATATCAATAAAGGTACTAAAAGGAACCCATATCGATACATGTCTTAAATCACCATTGACAATTTTCATATCTTCGCAACATTGATTTTTATACCAAGAATCTTCTTTGGTTTTGTATAAAATATTTTTATGCAATCGTCCATTAATTAAAACTTTATCTCGTACAACTTCTACAATATCACATATGACTTCTGTTTTGACTTCTACAATTTCGATTGCTTCTGCTCCACAAGGAAAGGGAATTACGATTTCTATCAGTTCTTCGCTCGCGTTTCTTCCAATTACTTCAGGTACTTTGATAGAATATTCTTTTTTAGGTTTCTTTATCCAAGGATCTTGGCACTCCTTTGTCATATAATCATATGGATAGCATGTTGGTCTTGCGATCATTTTATCATCTTCACATATTGGATTGTAAAAAGGATCATAATAATTATATTCATTATACATCACTAAGTTCCCTCCTTTACTATTTCTATGATTACCAAATAAGTTATAAAGGAAAACATAGAAAGATTTACTATATATTATGTAAAAAGTTTTGAATTTGTTACAAGCTAGATTTTTTAATTTTTATTGCATAAAAAAATCACTTTTATGTTTTTACTTATCATCAACATAAAAGTGATTTCTATTTATGAAACGGAGAGAGAGGGATTCGAACCCTCGGTACGTATAAACGTACAACGGTTTTCGAGACCGTCACCTTCAACCTCTCGGACATCTCTCCACAGATATACAAATAAGATTACTTACAAGCAACTATTATAACAGGAAATATAGAAAAAAGCAATATAAAATCTTTTTTAAAAAAACCTAGACAAGCATAAGAAATTGTGTTATAATTCCATGTGCTGAGTAAGAAAGCGTTTTTTTAAAAAAAGTAAGATTCATTGAAAAAATAAAAAAAAACAAAAAAGTTCTTGACAATTTATTTCAAACTTGATATTATAGTTGATGTCACCAATTTGAACCTTGAAAACTGAACAGTATAACAACCTATAAACAGTGAGAAAAACCATAGTTCTAGTCAGAACTTTGAGAAACGATGCTAGAGCATCATGAGAAGAT
>JGI24707J26582_10003152_pt1 | contig 12036 bp, 11 predicted proteins | sample BioPla1DNA1_FD_26582 | JGI IMG/M metagenome (IMG submission 26582) | reverse complement strand
CACACTGTAATCTTTGATAATTCAAAAATAAAAAGGCTAGTTCCTGGCTTTACTGCAACAGTACGCTTTGATCAAGGAGTAAGAAGTTCCTTACAATATATTCTTTCCCATAAGGAATTACAGACCCCTGACCCAGAATTTGATGCATGGACAGATCATATGATTAAAGCTTATGAGACTTTTGAAAAACTGGTCACTGAATTCAATTAAATATTGATTAAGTATTGATAGGAGCTATTATGAAAACACTATATGTCTCTGATTTGGATGGAACTCTACTACAACCAAATGTGGAACTATCCAAAAGAACCGTAACCATTTTGAACGAATTGATAAAGCAAGGTATGCTTTTTACTGTTGCCACTGCTAGAACCATCGCTTCTGTTAGACATATCTTAAAGGATGTAGCCATTCCGATACCGATTATCCTTATGAATGGTGTATGCATATATGATTTATCCAAGCATAAGTATATCAATGTAGAGGCATTCAGTGAGAAAAGTAAAACAATCTTGTTATCAGCTATAAAGGAACATCATTTAAAAGGCTTTGCCTATGCAATTAAGGATGATGTTCTATCAACTTATTACGAAGACATCAGTGCAAAACCACTCCATGATTTCTATCAAGAACGAGTGGTTCGATATAACAAATGTTTCACCAAAGTTGATGATTTTGCTGAATTAAAAAACATACCGCTCATCTACTTTTCTCTCATGGATACACAGGAAAACCTTGAGCCGGTATACCGTATACTTAAGGACATTCCAGAATTGGGCTGCACCTTTTATAAGGATAATTACACGAAGGATATCTGGTATCTAGAGATTTATAATCATCAAGCTTCCAAATACCATGCCGTACAATACCTTCGCAATTATTGTGGCTTTGATTCCGTTGTTTGCTTCGGTGATAATAGAAATGATATTCCTATGTTTGAAGCTAGCGATTTGAAGATTGCTGTAGCCAATGCGTTTCCCGAGTTAAAAAAGATCGCTGACATTATTATCGGTGGTAATTCCGAGGACGGGGTCGCTATGTGGCTAAAGAAGAATTATGGGAATACTATTACAAGGAATGAACAAAGCAATCCCTTGAAACTATAATAGTAAAATCATCTTCAAAGGAGGAAACATTATGGATAGTATAAGAGATAGCTATGTATTATCAAATGGTGTGAAAATTCCATGCCTTGGTTATGGTACTTTCCGATTACCAAATGATGAGCATACCACTGATCTAGTAAAGACTGCGATTGATTGTGGTTATCGACACATTGATACAGCTTTCGGATATGGTAATGAAGAAGCAGTTGGTAAGGCAATTAGGGAATGTGGACTTAAAAGAGAAGAATTATTTATAACAAGTAAGCTGGATAATCGCGATCATGGTTACGAAAATACTATGAAGGAATTTGAAATGACCATGAATAACTTAGGTACCCCCTATCTTGATCTTTATCTGATCCATTGGCCAAAACCATTGAAATATCGTGATCATTGGCAGGAAGCAAATGCAGGCACTTGGAAAGCCTTTGAAGAGTTATATCGTGCCGGCAAGATAAAAGCGATTGGACTCAGCAACTTCTTAGAGCATCATATAGAGCCCTTATTAGATACTGCAGAAATCGCACCTATGGTTAATCAGATTGAACTGCATCCACAATATGTGCAAAGAGAAATTGTTCAATACTGTAAGGATCATAGAATGATTGTAGAAGCATGGAGCCCTTTAATTAGAGGTGATATCAATCAACCAATTATCGTAGAAATCGCTCAGAAATATAAGAAAACACCCGCACAGGTACTTCTTCGATGGAGCATTCAACATGGTTTCCTTCCTCTTCCTAAGTCTTCTAGTAGGGAACGGATGATGGAAAATGCTGATATATTTGATTTTAAACTTTCAGATGAAGACATCGAAGCTATGAAAGTCCTAGAAGCTGGTGGACGAACCGGTTCCCATCCTGATACAGCAGAATTTTAAGAACAACAACAATATTTAAAAGATGAATTTAAAAACTTCGCAGAACAAATCTGCGAAGTTTTTTATAAAGTTAAAAGGCGCCTGATAGGCCTTTCCTTTGTCACTAGATTTTATTCAGAAAATTCAAAAATGTAAGAGACCCCTTTATAAGAGAGGAATCCCATACTTCTTAGCCTTTTCCATAACTTCATCTGGCCATATGGATGCTTGTACTTCTCCAATATGAGCTTTACGTAGATAGAACATACATATTCTAGATTGTCCAATACCGCCACCAACGGTATATGGCAATTCCTTGTTTAATAATGCTTTTTGGAATGGAAGCTCAGCACGATCCATACAGTCTGCAATCTTTAACTGCTCCAATAAGGTATCCTCATCTACACGAATACCCATAGAAGACAACTCCAATGCGATATCAAGTAACGGATAGTACACAATGATATCTCCATTCAATTTCCAATCGTCGTAATCCGGTGCCCTTCCGTCATGCGGTTCTCCAGAGGCTAGTGCACCACCAATCTGCATAATAAAGACAGCACCAGCTTCTTTAGCAATAAGATACTCTCTCTCCTTAGGTGTCTTGTCGGGAAAACGATCCTCTAACTCCTGTGAAGTAATAAAAGTAATATGTTCGGGAAGAAATTCGCCAATATAATCATAGATTCCTGCAATATAATGCTCGGTATTCTTCAAGGCAGTATATACCTTTTTCACGATAACTTTTAAGGTCGCTTCATTACGTTCCTCTTTATCAATAATTTTCTCCCAATCCCATTGATCCACAAAAAGTGAATGAATATTATCCGTATCTTCATCCCTACGAATTGCGTTCATATCTGTATAGATCCCTTCGCCATAGGAAAACCCATATCGTTTTAACGCTTCCCTCTTCCACTTTGCCAAAGAATGAACAATCTCTACCTCTGCATCATTCTGTTCTTTTACACCAAAACTTACTGGTCTTTCTATTCCGTTTAGATTATCATTCAATCCTGACTCCGGTTTTACGAAAAGCGGTGCAGATACTCTTGTAAGACTTAATTGTCTCGCTAGCTCTCGCTCAAAATAATCCTTTACTAACTTGATTGCAATTTCCGTTTCCTTAATATTAATCGCTGGCCGATAGCCTTCTGGGATAATAAAATTCATTATCCTACCCTCCATTTCCTATTGCGGTTTATAATTGTCTATTCGCTCAAACTTTATTATCACTATTTACAATTGGATTGTTTTACAAATTCAAATGTTAATATTAATTAAAAGTATGTGCTATTCTAAAAAAAGATATCTAGCCCATTTTACAATCATATCGTTTTTTTGTCAATTATCGCATGAACAGAATTAGCATTAAAATATAAAAAGGTATAACAAGCATTTCCTAAGGAAACGTTGATATACCTTCTTCATAATCAGTATTATATTTACTTTAAGCAGTCTTTCCTCGTTTTTTAGAAAGTACGTCAAAGGCTACTGCTGCTAAAAGAACCAAGCCTTTTACTGCTTTCTGAACATTGGAATCAATTCCCATGATTGACATACCGTTATTCAACACACCCATGAATATAGCACCAATCACAACACCTGCTACGGTACCAATACCACCATAAGCAGAAGCACCACCAATATAGCAAGAGCCAATGGCATCCATCTCATAGTTAGTTCCTGCAGTTGGAGCTGCAGAATTAAATCTTGCTACGCACATTAAGGCTGCCAAAGCGCTTAGAAATGCCATATTTACATAGGCAAAGAACAACACTTTATTGGTATTGATACCACTTAACTTTGCTGCCTTTTCATTTCCACCAACAGCATAGAGATAACGTCCTGGGACGGTTTTCTTGGTGAAATAGGAATAGATCAATACAACCACTCCCAATAGAATTAAAATGGCAGGAATTCCTTCATGTCTTGCTAATGTATAGGATAATACCATAATTGCGATGCAAATAACCGCTGTCTTTATAACAGTAGTGATAGGTTTTTCCGTGGAATACCCTTTACGACGTAATTTTAACCGATTAATTATTTGAATAACACAATATACTACACAAATTAAAAAGCCGATNATAATACTTACGATATTAATATTACCCCCAAATACATCGGGAATGTAGCTATTAAATATGTTCAAATAATTTTCTGGGAAAGGTGATATTGTCAAGCCTCCAAGAATAATTAATGCAACGCCTCGCCAAAGCAGCATTCCTGCCAAGGTTACAATAAATGCAGGAATTCGTATGTAGGCAATCCAAAATCCTTGCCATGCGCCAATTAATATTCCTACGCCAAGGCAGATTGCCATTGCTAGCCAAATATTCATTCCTTTATTAACAACCAGCGTACCTGCTAGTGCACCTACCAGCGCAACTACGGAACCAACCGATAAGTCGATATTACCACCAGTTAAAATGCACATTAACATACCTACGGCAAGTACAACCACATAACCGTTCTGGGCAATCAAATTAGTTACATTTCTCGGCACCAATAAGGTTCCACCAGTTAATAAAGCAAAAAATATAGTTATTATCATTAGTGCGATTAACATGGTATTCTTTTTTAATATGTCTTTTGCTCTATCCATCTCTATACTCCTTTGCTCGTTTTTAGAATCTGCCCCATAATTCGTTCCTGTGAAGCTTCCTCTTTTGATACCTCTCCCACAATTCTTCCCTCGTTCATGATATAGATTCGATCACACATACCAATTAACTCCGGTAGTTCCGAGGATATCATAAGGATTGATTTGCCTTCCGATACTAACTGATTGATAATACAATATATTTCGTATTTTGCACCAACATCAATTCCGCGGGTTGGTTCATCTAAAATCATGATATCGGGATCTGCAAACATCCACTTACTAACCAATACTTTTTGCTGATTACCTCCGCTCAAATTTCCAACAGGTTGCTCGATGGAAGTACATTTTGTTTGTAATTTCTCAACGAATTCACTTGCAGCAATTACCTCTGCATTTCCATCAATAACACTATGGCTACTGACTTTATCCATCTTCGCAAGCGTTATATTTTCTCTGATCGGATTGGATAATATCAATCCATTCCCCTTTCGATCTTCCGAAATATAAGCAAGTTTCCTTTCAATCGCCTGCCGGGAATTATTTAGTTTTACTTCTTCCCCATTTATAAAAATACTCCCTGATATATTCAAACCATAACTCTTTCCAAAAATACTTAGAGCTAATTCCGTTCTTCCGGCCCCCATTAAACCTGCTATCCCTACAACTTCCCCTTTACGAACATGCAAGGATACATTATCCACTACCTTACGTCCTGCATATAGCGGATGATAAACCGTCCAATTCTTTACTTCTAAATTGACTTCTCCAATGGTTGTATCTTCTCTCTTAGGAAAACGATCCACCATTTTTCTTCCAACCATACCGCTGATGATACGTTCCTCACTGATATCATCCTTATTCTTATCCAAGGTTTCAATCGTAGCACCATCCCGGAGGATTGTAATTTTATCTGCAACATAAGAAATCTCATTTAATTTATGAGATATTATTATCGAGGTTACCCCTTCTTCTTTTAATTGCAATAATAAATCCAGCAATTTACGAGCTTCCGCTTCATTTAATGATGCGGTAGGCTCATCCAAAATCAGAAGTTTTACATTCTTAGCCAATGCTTTCGCTATTTCAACCAACTGCTGTTTTCCTATACCGATATCTTTGATTAAGGTTCTTGAAGACTCTCGAAGTCCCACGGTATTCAGCAACTGATCTGCTTTACGGTAAGTTTCCTCCCAATCAACACGATATTTACCACCCTGCTCGTTCCCAAGAAACATATTTTCTCCAATGGTCATATATGGTACAAGGGCAAGCTCCTGGTGTATGATAACGATCCCTTTNCGTTCACTATCTTTAATTTCAGAAAATTTACATTCTTCTCCCTGATATATNATCTTTCCTTCATAGCTTCCGTATCCGTAGACACCACTTAAAATATTCATCAAGGTTGATTTCCCAGCGCCATTTTCACCAACTAAAGCATGGATTTCCCCTTCTTCAACCTGAAGGTTAACATGGTCCAAAGCGATAACACCCGGGAAACGCTTCGTGATATTTGTCATTTCTAACAAGTAACCAGGCAAATAACCCCCTCCTCTCTAAACTTTATCGGTGATTGTATGCCAAAAGAAAGGCTGGACTATTGTATATAAGAGCTTCTACAATAGCCCAATACCTTATTTTGTCTTATTTCAATTGATCTTCTGTATAGTAACCTGAGTCAATTAATAGTTCCTTGTAATTGTCTACATCTGCAAAAACTGGTTCGCATAGATAGGTAGGAACGATACCGGTGCCATTATCATAAGTTTCGGTATCATTAATAGGAACCTCTTCACCCTTCATAATTGAATTTACCATCTTAACTACCTGTGCAGCTAATGTACGGGTATCTTTAAAGATGGACATGGATTGTGTTCCTGCAAGAATATTCTTAACGGAGGTAATATCGCAATCCTGACCGGTAAGAATTGGGAAGTTCTCAGAAGTATATCCGCCATTCACTAAAGCATTGGTGATACCAATTGCGCAGGAATCGTTGGAGGATAAAACAACGTCAAGCTTTGTTCCATCCGCATAATAAGCGGTAAGTAAGTTTTCCATACGTTTCTGTGCTTCCTCGGTTGACCAGTTTAAGGTAGCAACTTCTTCAAATGCTTTCTGTCCAGATACAACATTGAGTTTTCCACTATCAATGTAAGGATTTAAGATATCCATTGCACCACCAAAGAAGTAGCGGGCATTGTTATCATCTGGGGAACCAGTAAATAATTCAATATTAAATGGTCCTGCTGCATTTTCAAGATCCAATTGATCTACGATATATTGTCCTTGGATCGTTCCAACCATGTAGTTATCAAAGGTTGCATAGTAGGAAACAGCATCCGTTCCCATGATTAAACGGTCATAAGCAATTACAGGAATTTTTGCTTTTTTAGCTTCCTCTAAAACTGTACCTAAGGAACCACCGTCAATAGAAGCAATAACTAATGCGTCACAACCACCAGTAATCATATTCTCAATCTGGGAAACCTGTTGTGCAATTTCATTATTAGCATACTGTAAGTCAACCTTATAGCCTGCTTCCTCTAATTCCTTCTTCATGTTCTCCCCGTCTTGGTTCCAACGTTGAAGATCCTTTGTAGGCATTGCAACACCAATTTTTTTGCCTCCTTTTCCAGAGGTCTGTGCGTCCTTACTACAGCCAGCCAACATAGTAGATAACATCATGAGACAAAGTACAATTGCAAGTAATCTTTTCTTCATATGAAATCCTCCCTTATATAATTTTTGTTACTCCTTATATATATCACATACAAAGTAGGACAAATTTGCAAACCACTGTAAATTTTAGTGATGATAATTTTATTTTTCATCCCCTCTTTACTAGATAACAATAAAATGCTAATGATAGGCCAATAATTTCCTATCATAATAAAAGGCGCTTTATGACACTTTACAAATTTGCATTAATGTAATGAAAAATAATAGGAAACATATTTCATTTGCAGCACGCTTCCGCTTGATTGAAGTACGTAATGGTACGTAAGACCACAAAATACGTGGTCTAAGTACCAACGACTTCAAACAGCTGCTCATTGAAATACGTTTCCTATTATTTATTTCAATTATTTCAGTGCAAATTTGCACAGACTCATTGTTACTTAGAAGGGACATTTAGATATACATCTTCCTTCTGCTGAAATCCCCCTTCAATGATTATCTCATCGATATTGTCCTTTGTAACTGGTATTGCCTCTAGTTTAACATAAGGAACTTCATATGTGCCGTCAAATATTGTTGTAGAGACATCAATTTGTTCCCCTTTTACTAACTTAATTGCATATTCCGCAACATTTTTTGCCAACTTGTCTACCTGTTTATATACTGTCATGGTCTGCGTACCTTCCACTATTCTTTGACAAGCAGCTAATTCGGCGTCTTGGCCGGTTAAGACAACATTTCCTGCCATACGGTTCTCAGAAAGAGCACGAAAAGCTTGACTAGCCAGATCATCGTTACCACATAGAACACCAGCAATCTCCTCCGATATCGTAAGGGCTGTATTCACACCATGAAACGCTTCCTCAGCAAGCCAATTCTCTGCATAGGTTTCATATATAATATGAAGTCCACTATCAATAAGCGTTTCCTGAACCCCTTTCTCCATAAGGGCTACATTATAATCAACTGGTGAACCATAGATGATAACAACATTACCTCCTTCCGGTATTTCGTCTATAAGAGTTTGTGCCATTAATTTACCCACTTCTTCACTGTCAATTGATATGTATAGATCTACGTCTGCATTGTGAACTAACCTATCATAGGCAATGGTTATAATCCCTGCTTCCTTCGCTTTCTTTAGCACTTCACTGATTGCAGTACAATCTTGGGCAATTACAACTATGGCATCCATCTTCTTTTCTATTAGGTACTCAATCTGTGATATTTGCTCCTTAATGTCACCATTGGCATTTTGAACATTGACCTCTGCTCCTAGACCCTTTGCAGTAGATACGAAGATATCCCTCTCCCTTTGCCAGCGTTCAATGACGAAAGAATCAAACGAAAGCCCTATCTGAATTTTCTCATCCACAATATTGCCATTCCCAGGAACTTCTTTCCTATGTTTACACCCAAATAAGAACACAATCAAGACTATCCATATTCCTAAACTTTTAGTAACTTTCCTCATACCAATAACCATACCTTTCAAACAAACTTCTCTCGAAATTCCGTTGGTGTTATTCCCACATGTTTTTTAAATATTCTACTGAAGTAATTTGGATCACTATAGCCGGTTTCGATGCAGATACTCTTGATGCTTATATCTGTATCATGTAATAATGCTTTAGCTTTATTTATCTTACGGATATCTTCCTCCGATCCAAACGCACTATGTCTATTGATACTTTCGGCTTCTAAGGTAATATTATGTCCGCCAACGGCATCACGGATGCCGGAATAAATAATGTTCTTACTTGTATCCTTGGAATCCATACTTAATAGGACTACAACATCACAATTCCTTCCATTGGCTATCGATACAATCTGCTCCCCATAGGCTTGTCCCTGGTTGTAACTATTAATACCAACAAAACTCTTCCTTCTACTAATTGGATCATCTTTAAGCACCGTAATAACTGGAATTCCTGCCATATCAGCTTCATTAATTAGCTCTGTTAATGTCGTTTCTCCGTTGGGCTCCAATAGGATCCCATCAACTTCTGAAGCAATTGCTATCTCCATCAATTCCTCCAAAGAATAGGAAATCGAAAGATTGCTTCCTAGTTTCTCAATCAATGCACCTTGCTCCTTCCCTTTCTCATAGGCGCCTTGATATATCAATTCCCAAAAAGGATCATCCATTTGCTCTGATATTACCACATAATGATATTGATACCCCTGATTATCAAAAGTATCCGCAAAACCCAATTCTGCAATGCGGTATTTGTAAAAGCTCATTCCAAGAACAAGAATTAGAATGCCGACAGCCAAGCTAGATATCATTGCAATTGTGATCATAGTATTCTTATTGATATTATGTGATTTTCCGATAAATTTCCTCATAGTGTATGCTCCTTGGAATTAAATAGCTAATTATTATTATAAGTATAACATATTATCTAAAAATTTTTTATTTGAATAATACATAAAGTAACACCTTTCCTGAGCAAGAATAAGATATACTAGTATAATGGAAAGGAAGTGTTCCTTTGGCTATTAAGATTTTTATAGATCAAGGCCATAATCCAGCTGGTAATGTTAATGCAGGAGCCGTTGGTAATGGACTATATGAAGGCGATATCAATTTCCAGGTAGGCCTTTATCTAGCAAATTTACTTAATAATGACAATCGTTTTGAAGCGAGATTATCACGGCCAACTCCTACGACAGTTATAGGTACGAGCAATGCCACAAGTTTGCAACAGAGAGTACAGATGGCCAATGCATGGCCTGCAGATTATTTTATAAGCATCCATTGTAATATCAACCCAAATCCTGCGATTAATGGTACAGAAGTATATCTTTTTCAATATGGCACGCAGGCGAACTGGCTCGCTCAACATATTATGGATGGAATTACACAAACTGTTGGGACTAACAATAATGGTATTCGTTTAAATCCAACCCTCTACGTACTTCGACGTACGCAGATGCCTTCGCTTTTGATTGAGCTTGGATACCTATCTAATTGGTCTGATGCTCAAAAACTCCGTGATAATCAATGGGGTTTTGCCTATGGTATCTATCTGGGTATAATGCGTTACTTTGGATTTACTCCAACCCAATAATTATTATGCAAACAAAAAGGCTCTGATCAGTGGTATTCTGTCAGAGCCTTATGTTAGTTATTACTATAATTTATTTTTATTTATGGTAAGGCTGATGATTGTTTATCCTATATGCACGGTAAACTTGCTCCAATAGAATCATCCGCATTAATTGGTGGGGAAATGTCATTTTAGAGAAACTTAGCTTCTCATCGGCACGATTTAATACTTCTTGGGATAATCCCAAAGAGCCTCCAATTATAAAACTAATATGGCTGGTTCCAGACACTCCTAGGGTTTCAATTTCTTTGGCAAGTTCCTCGGAGGAAAGCATCTTTCCTTCGATTGCTAAAGCAATCACATAGGAATCATGTTTAAGTGCCTTCAAAATCCGTTCCCCTTCCTTCTTCTTTATCATTAACTCCATAGCCTCGCTAGCATTATCTGGTGTTTTCTCATCCTGTAGCTGAATAATCTTTAGGTTACAATACCTTCCTAATCGTTTTACATATTCATCCACGCCTTGGCTTAAATATTTCTCCTTCAATTTACCCACACAAATTAGAGTTATTTTCATTTTTCGCTGCTTCCTTCGCTTAATCTTCTTTTATATATTCATACAGAACTCCATTCTTTACAAATTTAAGCTTATCTCCCTTAAAGCCTCGTTTACGAAGTTCTTTCTGAAAATTATAAATCATCCATCCATGAAACACTATCAATATATTTTCTTTGGACCAATCGATGCAATCAAGAAATTTATTAATCCTCTTCCTAGTTCCATCAATGGTCTCAGGCTGGCTCTTAGATTTAAAATACCAAGCTAACCTGCCACAGATATGCCAAATCTCAAAGGGTAACTTCAAACGTTCTGTATGTATAAAAGGCGCATTATCAACTTCTCTTAGTAACTTATCAATCATCAAGTTACCACTATAAACTTCCTTTGCAGTAGTGATTGCTCTTGGCATATCACTAACATAGCAGATATCCCACTCGATACCATACATTTCTACTTTTTTCTTAATCACCTTGGATTCTTCGTATTTCTTTGACCATTCCCGAAATTCTCGGGACGTCATCATCCTTTTGTGTGGACAATTCACTTTAAAATGCCTCAACAAACCAATTCGCATCTATAATCTTTCTCCCAAATAACTGTTTATAATTTTGCTCTATTCATTTAGTTACTAACTAAGATTTTAATGTATTATTATTTACAACTCTATATTACATAATTCTATTAAATTTTACAAGAAAAAATCCATAGAATAAATTGGTTGTAATAGTTATTATTGATTCATTTGTTACCAACCTTCCAACCATTTACATTTTTAGGCATATATAACTATTTGACATAAATTTGAACCAAAATGTTCACAAAATGTCTTTATTCTATCCATATTTTAATCACAACTTCGGGCTATACTTTACTTAGAAGTGATTATTTTCACTCTTCTCCTCCCTACATTATATATAAATTAAAATATGCTGGCTATGCCAGCATATTTTAATTTATACTTAACTAATTTCTAATCTTTATTATTCCTTTATATATGTTTTTTATATATGGTATTTTTCTAACTTATTAAAATCAAAGAATTAATTTTTATCTTATGCTAGTCCTATCTCATGATTTAAATCCTCTTTAATATTTATTATCCTTATAAAATTTAAAATGAATAAATGCAAATAATATTTTTATAAAACAAATGACAATTCGACCTT
>JGI24707J26582_10003150_pt1 | contig 12037 bp, 12 predicted proteins | sample BioPla1DNA1_FD_26582 | JGI IMG/M metagenome (IMG submission 26582) | reverse complement strand
GCTTGCAACGGAAGCAGGTTTTATAATTTCTCTTTACAATCCGAAAAGCAGACAAAGAAAATCGAATTTTGAAAATGCTATCGAAATTATTAAAAAGTACAGAGACGGATCCGTTCCCGTAGGACTTGTAAAAAACGCATTAAGACCTGAAGGACAGGAATATATCGTAACAACACTCGATGAAGTTTTGGAATACAACGACTGGGTCGATATGAGAACCGCAATTATTATTTGCAGCGAAGATTCAAGAGTTTGGGAAAGTGAATTCGGATCTAAAATCATTACTCCTAGAGGTTATCACAAAAAGTACGAGTACTGATTTCTAATTTAAATTTAATTTTTAAATTTAATTTTTAAATTTAATTTATATTTATGTTTTATATTTTTTTATATTTATGTTTAATTTAATTTGGGTGAATAAAAAATGACGATTGAGGATAAGAATGAAAAGTTCGGAACACTTGACGAACTTGTTGAAATGACTGTTGAAATTGATCCCGAGATTGTTGAAAGTTGTACAGATTACGGTGCAGGAACGGATGAAGCAAAAGCAATTTACATGAAGAGCAGAAAATATATTCAGGAAATTGTCGGAAATAAAACTCCTGAAGACAGAATCCGCCAACGCTGTGTAATTGCAACAGGCGATATAAGCGTTTCAGACATTATGCAATTTAGACACAATCCTATTGAAGCCGGAAAGGAAGCTATTTTGAACAATGCGCCGATTTTCGTTGATATCAATATGGTTAAAGCGGGAATTACAAAAGTAGGTCACAATTGCGAAATTATATGCATTTTAGATGAAGATAAAGACGCAAAAATCGCCAAAAAATACGGAATTACAAGAACGGCGGCAGGCTATTTGGCGGCCCGTGACAAACTCGACGGCGCAATAATTGCAATCGGAAACGCTCCTTCAGCCGCAATTACTATTTGCAGACTTATAGAAAAAGGTTTAAGACCCGCTCTCATAGTCGGGACTCCTGTCGGTTTTGTAAACGCGGCCGAATCAAAAGAAATGATTAGAAACTTGGAAGTTCCCGTTCCGTCGATTACATGTGTCGGAACACGAGGTGGCACGCCGATGGCAGTTGCTTGTGTAAATGAATTAATTTCAATTGCAAACGGCAGAACCGAATAAAGTTTATTCGCAAATTCATAGGACTTGCAAGGTTATCTCTTACAGATTTATTGCTTATAGATTTATTGCTTACAGATTTTCAATGCCTACAATTATTACAAGTTTTTCAAGGTTTAAAATGAAAGATCCTTTAAACAATTTTGAAATTCCCGAAAGTTGGCTTGAGCTTGCGCTTAAGCATTCCGATATTTCAAGAGAGGAACTTGAACGAAAGATCAAATCGGGCGTTTTAGTGATTTTAAGTGACGGAACTTCGTTAAAGCGCGGATATACTACCGGAACTACGATGGCGGCCGCTTCAAAAGCGGCCGTTTTATCTCTAAATCCCGATATTGAAATTTCAAATATTTCAGTTCCGACTCCTGCGGGACTTCGTGCCGAAATGCCGGTTCGTTATGCAAAATCGGGTTTTGCGGACGTTTTAAAAGTTGAAAACGACCACGAATCCGATATAACGCGTGGAGCTTCATTTTGTGCAAAGGCATCTTTCATTTCAAAAGAATCAGATGACGTTTCCGACAACGTATTTGAAGGTTTGTTTGAAATAGTAGGAGGCGTTGGTATCGGAGTAGTTCAAAGAGACGGTTTTGAAGTTCCTGTCGGTGAATATGCGATAAATCCGATGCCTACAAAACAAATAAATGAATCGGTATTGGAAGCAATCGATGAATTGAAAGAAGTTTTCGGGCATGACTTTTTAGATGACAAATACATAAGAGTCGAACTTTCGGTTCCTGACGGCCTTGATTTAAGTCGTAAAACTTTGAACGAAAGAATCGGAATCGTTGGCGGAATTTCAATTTTGGGTACTACCGGTTTTGTCGAGCCCTGGAACGATCATTTAGGGGAAATGAAAGACGATATCATAAGTACTTCAAAGCACGTCGTTTTAACGACGGGCAGACGCGGAATGGCACATTCCACAATGCTTTTCCCGGGATACGATGTTGTATTGGTCGGAAGCAGAATTACTGAAGGGATAAAATCGGCAACGGCGGCTGAAGAAATAATAGTTTGCGGACTTCCCGGACTCGTTTTAAAATGGGGGGACCCTGAAATGATGAAAGGAAGCGGATATGCAACAGTCGTTGAAATGATTGAACTTGACCCTGAAAACCCGAGACTTTATAAAGCGTTTGAAATGGCAATTCAAAGAGGAAACGGTGCCCGAATTGTTGTAATTAACAGAGACGGTCAAATCTTAAAAGATAGTAACGAATACACTTACAGTAACGGATATTCAATTTAATTTTGAAAATTTAAAAGTGATATTTATGATAATAGTCGGAGTCGGAGTCGGTCCGGGGATGCTTACCGAAGCAGCAATCGATGCAATTCAAAAAGCGCCTGTAGTTTACGGATCAGGTCGTGCGCTTGAAATTGCCAAAAAATACATAACCGGCAGAGTTGAAACCTTAAAAGAGTATAAAAACTTTCATTTGCTTCCAAAAGACGCGGTTTTGCTTTCAACCGGCGATCCGATGTTTTCCGGTCTAGGAAAATTTGCAGGCCCCGACGATATCGTAATTTCGGGTATTTCTTCATTTCAATACTCTTGTTCCAAACTTCACATAGATTTGGCAGGAATTTCTTTTATAACAGCTCACGGTCGAGACGATTTAAAAACACCCGAATCGGCTTTTATACGCGACATAAAATCCGGAAAAAACATATTTTTATTGCCCGATAAAAATTTCGGAATACCGCAAATAAGTGAAATTCTTTTAAAAGAAAATATAAACGCAACAATCTACAGTTTGGAAGAACTCGGATATCCCGAAGAAAAAATATTAAAAGGAACACCTAAAAATCCCCCAAAGCCTACATCGATTCTTTTTTCAGTTTTGGTAGAACTTAAATAATGAATTACATCGTAAATTTCATAAAACCCGAGCTTTGCTTTTCTCAATTTTTATAAATATCTCAAATTCGATTTTTTATTTCTTTTGCGGGAGCGCAAATTCGGGATTTTTCAGTCGCCCGTTTTCTCATTTTTCAATAAAACCCCATATTTCGTTTTTCTCAACATTAGAAAAACTTCAGATTCGTTTTTCTCAACATTTGAAAAACTTCACATTTCGTTTTTATTTCTCAAGGAAAAAAATAGACTTCCGTTTTTTTTTTGTTTTTAAAAGAAAAGGAGGTGCCGTTTTATTTTATGGCACGTTTATTTTTATATTTTTATTATTTTAAAAGTAAAAAAAGTAATTAGAATTCTTAGTAAAAATTGTGAGCTTCGCTCACAATTTTTATTTAAAACTTTTCAATTTTTCAAAATCCAAAGTTGCAAAATAATCGTCAACAGTTTCCGCTCTTCTTATTTCTACAACTTTTCCGTCAGGTCTTAACAACAATTCGGACGATTTCAATTTTCCATTGTAATTAAATCCCATCGCAAATCCGTGTGCACCGGTGTCGTGAATTACGATTATATCTTCTTTTTCTATTTCCGGAAGCATTCTGTCGATTGCAAATTTGTCGTTATTTTCACAAAGTGAACCGGTTACGTCGTATTTTTTGTCGTGAGATTTGTTTTCTTTTCCTAAAACGGTAATGTGGTGATATGCACCGTAAATTCCGGGTCTCATCAGGTTTGTCATGCATGAGTCGAGTCCCACGAAATTTTTATACGTTTTCTTAATGTGCCTTACTTTTGAAACAAGATAGCCGTAAGGGCCTGTAATTACTCTTCCGCATTCAAAATAAATATTCAAAGGAGCAATTCCATTTCCGATTAATATTTCGTCGTAGGCATCTTTTACGCCTTTTGCAATTTTTTTGTAAGAAACGCGTTCTTGGTCCGGCCTATATGGAATTCCGATTCCGCCGCCTAAGTTTACGAATTCGAATTTTATATCCAATTCTTTTGAAATGTCTCTTATGACTTCAAATAAAATTCTTGCAGTTTCAACAAAGTAATCTTCATTTAGTTCGTTTGAGGCAACCATTGTGTGAATTCCGAAACGCTTTACANCCTTTTCTTTTAAAATTTTGTAACCCTCAAACAGCTGCTCTCTTGTAAANCCGTATTTTGCTTCTTCGGGTTTTCCAATAAGTTCGTTTCCTGTTTTAAGAGGTCCCGGGTTGTATCTGAAACAAACGATTTCGGGGAGTCCTGCCACTTCTTCCAAAACGGGAATGTGGGTTATGTCATCCAAATTTATGTAAGCCCCCATCTCTTTTGCTTTTATGAATTCTTCGGGAGGCGTGTTGTTTGATGTAAACATAACGTCTTCGCCTGTAATTCCTGCTTTTTCAGACATTATCAATTCCGGCAAAGAACTGCAGTCGACTCCGAATCCCTCTTCATGCAATATTTTTAAAATATACGGATTCGGAAGCGCTTTTACTGCAAAAAATTCTTTAAAACCGTTTAAAATTGAAAACGCTTCTTTCATTTCTCGAGCATTTTTTATAATTGCAGCTTCGTCATAAATATGAAACGGAGTCGGATGTTCTTCAATAATCTCTTCAATTTGAGATTTCGTAAAAGGTAAATCTTTTGAAACCATATTAATCAAATCTTTAAACTTTCAATTTTTAATATTTTATTTTTAATATTTTATAATCTTTTTGTTAATTTTGTTAATGTAAATCGGTATTTTTCAATATAAAACTTGCAAGGTTTATCGAATCTTCTTTCGTTTTCATAATCGTGTCGGTTTTTAAAACTTTTACATTTGCTTCTTTTGCCGTTTTGAAATCTTTTTCACTCCACGTATTATCGAGCTCGTCTATTATAAACACATCGATTATTTCTTTATACATTTCAAAAACTGAAAACGAACACGGTTTTTTATTACATGCTTTCATAAATTTTCCGGCAGGTCCGCTAATCGGTGCATTCCCTAAAAACGGGCTTACCGAAACTACATATTTTTCCTTTAAAATGTCATAAATTCCGGGTACTTTTAAAATTGGCTAAATGCTTGAAATCGGATTGCTAGGTCCGATTATTACGCTTTCGTTTCTTTCAAATTCGGATTTCAATTCTTCAGAAATATGTACATTTTTAGAAAATTCAATATCTACAGATTTAACTTCCGGTTTTCCTCCATTCTGTATCCAAAACTTTTGAAAGTGCATGACTTCATCGTCTTTTGTTGTAATTATCGTTTGAACGGGGCTGTCCGTCATCGGAAAAACCGATGATTTAATTTTTAATTTATCCGCAATAATTTCTGTTGTTTCTGTAAGCGTTTTTCCGGAATTTATCAAATCTGTTCTCGCAATGCATACGGCACGGTCGATTTCGCTTAGCGGCAAAGTTTCATAAATTCCCAAACTTTTAAGCATTTCGTACGTCTTAAACGTGTCATTTGAAACTCCCCACCACTTTTTTTCATCCAAAAGACCAGATAAAAGATATAAAACGGTATCAATATCGGGTGTAACGAGAGTTCCCGATACAAATATGTCTTCCGCCGTATTTACAACAACGCTTATTTTTTCCTCGGAAACAATATCCATAAATCCGCGAATCAGTTTCGGCGTTCCGGTTCCGCCGGAAAGAATAATCAATAAATCACCATCTTAAAACCTTTCATAAATTATTCAATTTACTGTTTCCGATATGATATTCCGACATTATTTTCATTCCGGAGTTTTCATATGTTTTAAAAACAGTTCCTTTCAACTTTTCCAAAATATATTCCGGCGCCGTAAAATCGAAAGTAATAAAATCGCCGTAAATTACTTCTTCAACCACTCCCGTTTCATAAAATTCCGATAAAGCGGAAGCTCCGTATTGATTATTTGGAAGTCTTACGACTATAGTTCTCTGTTCGGGAAGTTGTGAAATAATCATTTTTTTCAAATCTTCAATTCCGATTTCTTCTTTTGCCGATATGAATATCGGATTTGCTATTAAATAATCGAGTTTCTTTAACTTGTATTGCCGTTCTCTTACCGAAACCGAGTCCGATTTATTTAAAACGGTTATAATATCTGATGCAGATTGTTCCCAAAGAATTTCATGGCTTACTTTGAGTTTGTTATATATCGTTTCTACAGGCTCGCTGAAATCTACAACGAGCAATATCAAATCCGAATAATAAATGCCGTCTAAAGTCGATTTGAACGCATCGACCATGAAGTGCGGCAAATCTTCAATAAATCCTACCGTATCTGTAATGAGAACTTTGTGATTGTCAATTTTAAGCAATCTGGTTTTAGGAATCAATGTCGTAAAAAGCATATCCTCTACTTCATTTTCTTCATCTACGAGCAAATTGAAAAGCGTGCTTTTTCCGGCATTTGTATATCCTGCAAGGGATACGAGCTGAAATCCTTTTTTCCTTCTGTAAGCTCTTCTGGATTCTTCTTCTATATCGGCCTTTTTCAATTCGTTTTTAATTCTCGAAATACGTCTCTTCAAATCGTATTCGTAAGAATCTTCATAATCTCCAAGACCCCCAAAACCCGCTTTTTCTTCTTTTTTCGATAAAGAAATTCGCATTTTTGCGCCCGGCAATTCGTAAGTCAAACGCGCCAATTCAACTTGAAGTTTAGACCTGTGAGTCGTAGCTCTCGTATCAAATATATCCAATATAAGATGAAATCTGTCGATAATACGAGCATTTGAGCCCGCCTCAAAACAAACTTTCGATAAATTGTAAACTTGAGAAGTTGAAAGAGAATCGTAAAATATAATTTCGTCAACTTGTTCATAAAATGCAATTTCTGCAAGCTCTTTTGCTTTTCCGTACCCGATATTGTATCTTGAATCAGGATATTTCGTCTGTTCAATCGTAAACGATATAATGTAGCCTGCGGCTTTTGCCAAATCTTTAAATTCGTCTAATTTCGATTCGTTTTTTTCGTTCTCCGACGTCGGATCAAATCTTATAACGAGACCGACTTTTTTTCGATCCGAGAAATTATTATTATCGACCAATATTTCACCAAAAACATCTTATTTTTTTTGATTTTTTTCATTTTTTCTGATTTTTCTTTCAATTTTTTCCCATTCTTTTATAAGCAGCCTTCTGGTACTTAATGAAACATGATGTGCAATTTCGATTGCTCTTCTTTCTCCGATAGATTCCTGAAATTTCACATCTCTGAAAAACAGAGTTTTTAAATATTGTTCGTTTATATTGAACATATCTCCCTGTTCTATCACGATTACAGCGTCTTTGTTTTTTATAGTTTCAGCGGCGGTCTCTATCATTTTTACTACAGAAATAAGGTCCGGCGCTTTATCGGAACTAAATGTTTTCGTTCTGATTTCATGAACTTTATATATTCCTGTAGGTTCAATATCGATTAAAACGGCGGCGGCAACCATATAATACTCGCCGTTGTCTGATTTGTGGCGCCCTGAAATATCGACTGCAATTATCGGCTACATCTTTTTTTGATTTTTTATGCCATCACATTCTTATTCTTTCAATTTCAATAAATTCGGCTCCATTGCCCGAATCGTATACAAAAATAATATTTTTGCGAACGCTGTTCGCCAATCGAACGGCTCCCGACATTGATTGCATATTGAATTCAAAATCGGTTTGAATAACTCTTAAAAGAGCAAACGAGTGTGAAAGTTTATCGGGAGACGTGAAATTATTATATAATCTGAAATGCGTTCCGAATTTAAATCCTGTTTTGGGCAAAAAGTTTCTGTTTTTAAGCGTTTCATAGACGGAATATTTTTGCGAAAACTCGCTTTCAACTCTTGACGCATACTCTGTAAATTCTTCAAACGACATTTTTTTATTATTCAAATCTTCAATTTCCAAAATATCGTTTTTTGCCAAATAAAGCGCTTCCGTAAGCGACAGCTGCAATCTTTCTTCATCAAGGAAACGACCGAAGAAATAGTCTTTATACAATCTTTGCGACAAAGTTTTGTCCCACAAAATCACGCGCTCTTTTATAATTGTCGCTCGTTCCAGTTTTTTAACTTTTGGAAACTGTCTTATTACATTTCCGTAAAATTGTTCTTTAATATCGGGGTCCGATATTCTGTAAAANGTAATGTCACTTTCTTCGTCAACAACTGCCAAAATCAATTCTTTGTGAGTATTATTTGTGCTTTTCAGCTTTTTTACCAAATCCCTAAGCGGAAGAGAAATACGTTCGGAGTGAACGGTTACAAAGCTTTTGGCCGGCGATTTTCCCGGATGCGTACCTCGCGCATAAAGCCTTAAATCAACCGCAGACGATTGTATATAATATCCTCTTTCTCTCAAATCTTTATATACTATATATTTCAGCTCAAAATAATCTTCAATACTTGCGGCATATTCAAAAAAAGTTTCAAAGTCGAACAAACCCGACTTGTCCGGTTTTTCGATTTCGATTTTTTGCTTGTAAAGCAAAAAAGCGGCCTCAACATATCTTAAATAAAGACCGTCTTCTTTCGGCCTTCCGAAATATCCGTTATCATAAAGAAGCGGTACCGCCTCAACTCCTTCAATCACAAATTCATTTTTGACAAAAGCACACAAAATTATATCCTCACACTATTTCTATAATACGATTTGTCTATTAACAACGCTATTATATTGAATCCAACATATATATATTTAAAGCAATCGTTAAATAATGTAATATATAATTTTCTAAATATTTCTAAATTTTCTAAATTTTTCTAAATTTTCTAAATTTTCTCTAACAATTTCGGTGGTTTTTATGTTTCACGTTTCAAAATTTCAAGAATCCTTTAAAGACAATAGAGTGATTTGCCGTCTTTGTCCTCACAATTGTAAAATTTCCCCTGATAAATCGGGGATTTGCAAAGTTCGTATAAACAACAAAGGAGAGCTCTACTCTAAAATATACGGAACAATATCTTCCGCCGCAGTTGATCCGATTGAAAAAAAACCGCTTTATCACTTCTTTCCGGGAACCTCTATTTATTCGATAGGAAACTACGGCTGCAATTTAAAATGTGTTTTTTGCCAAAACTGGGAAATTTCGCAGCCGTTTGAGTCAATTGAGCCGGATCCGTTTGATTCGATTGAATCATTTGACCCGTTTGGGTCGATTGAGTCGATTGAATCGGATATTTTAAATAACGAAACACAGACACCAAAAGACATTATAAAAAAAGCGATAGAATCCGGCTCAAACTCAATTGCTTTTACTTACAACGAGCCGACAGTTTGGTATGAATTCGTGTATGATACAGCCGTTTTGTCGAAAAAACACGGAATAAAAACAGTTATGGTCACAAACGGATATATAAACGAAGAACCTCTTGAAAAACTAATTGAATACATCGACGCATTTGCTTTGGATATAAAAGGATTTACCAACGAATTTTATAAAAAATATACAGGCGGCGAATTAAGTCCCGTATTAAAATCGGCGGAATCAATTTATAAATCCGGTGCACACATTGAAATTATTATGCTCATAATTCCCGGTTTAAACGACGACCCTGCTACTTTAAATTCTTTCTTTAAATGGATTTCAAAAAATCTTTCAAACGAAACGCCGATTCATCTAAACGCATTTCATCCCGACTACAAAATGCAAAATATTACACCAACTTCATACGATTCCTTAAAAGAAATCGCAAAATCGGCTAAAAAATCCGGATTAAAACACGTATACATCGGAAATGTAAGAAACGTCGAACCCGAATTTAAAAACACATATTGCCCGAAATGCAACAATTTGTTGATAAAAAGAAACGGATACGATATAAATATTAATGCAACAAAAGATTTTAAAGATTTAAAAGATTTTAGAGATACAAAAGATTTAAAAGATACAAAAAACGAAAGCGAAGAAAATATGATATGTCCTTCTTGCGGCTATAAATTAAAAACGATTATTTTTTAAATTTTGAAACTTTTTTGTTTTTTTGTTTTATTCTTTTTCCTTTTCGGTTTTAGTGTCGGTGGCCCAGTTTTGTTTTTTCGTTTTATTCTTTTTAATGAAAAACCGGTGTCCGGTTTTTCATTTTTTGAAAAATATCCGTTTTCCGTATTTTTCATTTCGCTCGGCCCATTTTAAGAATTTTACCCGATTTCCGTTTTTTTATTTTAAAGAATAAAACCGATATTCAGTTTTATTCTTTTAATATTTAACCGCTTCCCCCGTTTTTTTGTAATGTTTTAATTGCTTCCCCCGTTTTTTTTGTAATGTTTTAATTGCTTCCCCGTTTATTTTTAATGTTTTAACTGCTTCCCCCNTTTTATTTNTAATGTTTTAATTGCTTNCCCCGTTTNTTTTTAATGTTTTAATTGCTTCCCCCATTTTTATTCTTTTTAGAATTTTAACGGATTTTTCGTTTTATTCCGTTTCAAATAAAACTCTCGCTCCTTTTTTTTCACTCGTTTCAAATAAAATTCTCTCTTTTTTTCATTCTCGAGAAACGCCCGGCGTTCGTTTTCTTTTTTCGGGTATGCGCCTTAAACGATTTTTTCCGTCGTTCATTGTTTTAATTTTCAAGAACAAACCGATATTCGTTTTTATTTATTTCCAAAAATAAACTGATATTCGTTTTTATTTTATTTCAAAAATGAACCTATATTCGTTTTTATTTTATTTCAAAAATGAACCTATATTCGTTTTTATTTTATTTCAAAAATGAACCTATATTCGTTTTTATTTTAAAAACGGGCATTTCATGCCCGTTTTTTCTAGATTTTTTTAGTTTTTAATTTTCTGGATTTATATTGATTTTAAAAATATTATGACATCTACAATATTTATGCTTCCGTCATCGTTTAAATCTGCTCCGTATTCTATCATTTCTTCTTTTGTTTTAGATGCATAAATTCCTATATTTGCTGTATATTGGAGTAAATATATTACATCGGTTATATCGGCGTTTTCAGAAGTTGAATCGGGGTTTAGCCTCGGCAATTTTTTCCAAACGGCATTTATATGCAAATCNTCTTCTACNATGTGATCATATTCNATTTTTTTCCCGTTCAAGTCGGTCCAGCCGCTCAATGCATATCCTTTTTTCCATGCATATAATTCCGGCAATTCGGTTCCGCTTGACACTTCCATTACTTCATTTTTGTGTTCCGTAATTTATGTAAAGTTTACATATTGAAGACTCTGATTTTTTAAATACTACTTTTACGTCCGTATTTTCATTTACGGTAAGAGTTGCTATTGATTTATCATTCGGGTTTTCAACAGCTCCTATCCAATAATCGATTTCATATCCTTTGAACGGAACTGCTTTAAACTCCAACTTTGCACCTTTGTGAACGTGTTTTATATTTTCGTGCGGCTCAAAGTTTTTCATAATGTAGACGTCTCCGAATTCCGACAAATCTTTATAATTTACTTCACAAAATTCATAAGGGCTCTTTCTTTCTATAATTTCGTCCATCAAAAGATTTCTCATTTCAATAATTGAGTTGTCGTCGTATTGGTAATCAACGTTAAGTTGCCCCGATTTGGCATACGAGTAAATCGAAAAGAATTTGTCAATAAATTCTTTGTCGTCGGAATAAGGGCCGGTTGAAAGTTCCGGATGATCCCGAATCGTAAAAGACATCGGCATATAACAAGTATGAGGCGGCGTAGTCGACGGACCTGTCATAATCGAAATTAAAATCGTTCCGTTTGCAGCCGCATTGTCAGCACCTGTTTGAAACGCATCTCTGTACATATTTACCATGTCGAGAAAAACAATGTCGTATCCTTCATAATTGTTTTCCGCAAGAGCATAAAAATCATCATGAGGAGTGCCCCAAAAACCGTCCGGTTTATAGCCCGCTACAAAATCAACATCGAATCTTGCACCCCTGTAATGCGATCCGACAAGATCCATAAAGTTAAAAGCATAAAACCCGGGAGTTGCAACGTACAAAACTTTAACTTCGTCAACTTCGGTAATTTCATAATCTTCTTCAGCGCTACTAATCGAAATGCTTAAAAAAACTATTAGTAATGCAAATAATATTATAAAAAGTTTGG
>JGI24707J26582_10003149_pt1 | contig 12040 bp, 10 predicted proteins | sample BioPla1DNA1_FD_26582 | JGI IMG/M metagenome (IMG submission 26582) | reverse complement strand
ACCGAGACCGAGCCGAAGCAGAGTTTTCCGAAAACGGGCGAGAGTAGCGGGTATTATCCATGGTTATCGTTACTGCTCATATCCGCAGGCGGCTTATTCTTACTTGCCCGCAGGAGAAAGATATCGCAACAGAGAGACTAGAGAAGAACTGTACTGTTGTGCTGCATTACAAGCAAAATGTAAGGGGAGCCGTTACCTTATTACATTTTTTAATGACACGCACGCTCAAGTAAAAACACTTAAAACGGTATGGTTTCTGTGTTGTTCTCATGAGCTTTAACGTTGAGTCTGTAGTCTTTTAGTCACATATTTGCAGCAAATCTATATATTCTGTTCTTTTTTGCAAGATTGCTTCAGTTAGTTTAAGCTAATCAACAAATGGCTTATTACACTGCGTTGCTTGCTGTGGCTGGAGAGGTCTTTTCATGAAACTCAGTAACAAGTTAATTATGGGGGCTTTGTGGCTGTCTTACTATTTGAACCCGCCGGCTAGAGACGTCGATGCCATTTACGCTCATGCCAAGAAGCATAATGAAAGACAGGTCTTTAAAGTTCCGAGATATAGGAAGATAAACTGCGAAGACTTGATTATTCGCACTGATTCCGGCGACTATCATTGTCTGCGCATGAAGAGAAAGGGTCAAAAGCCAGAAAGGGCTGTTCTCTATATATGTGGTGGCGGAGGTGTCTACGACTACTGCCAATTACAACTCATCCTTGCAAAGAAACTCCTGCGCTGGGTCAATGCTGAAATCTATTATCCGTTCTATCCACCTTCGACGAAGCACCCCGTCAGGGAAGCGTATCGGATGGTATTTGAAACGTATCGAGTCATGCTCGATCAATACGGCCACGAAAAAATTGGGGTTTTAGGTCTGTCTTTCGGGGCAACGGCGGCCATGACCATGATTTCCTGGAATAATTTCTATCAGGAGAATCTACCGATGCCGGCCTTAACGATAGGGCTGTCCCCTGGCCATGTGCCGGCCAATCAGGTTGAAAGGGAAAGGCTCGAAAGCTTCAGAGGTGTCGATCCTTTTATTCCTGTGGAGTGGATTGATGCGTTTGGGCAAATCCAAAAAGGAGGAGTGGATTTGGAGTCTTGGATGATCCACACTGGTCACGGAGATTTTCGAAATGCCGGAAAGATTTTCCTTTACTATGGCGAGAAGGAGTGTCTGGCTTACGCGGCGCCCATCTACGAGGAGTCGCTTAAAAGGGCGGGGGCGGAGTACCGGATCCATATTGAGCCCGGTATGCCCCACTGTTACGGGATTGGGAGAATCAACAAAGCCACGAGGACGACCTATGATGAAATTGCGGGTCTGTTGAATGAACTTTAGAGCCGCCAGACAAAAAGTGTAAAACGCGTTTTAGGCAGAACGTGTCTTCTTCATGATGAAGTGAATCCATTGTCTGCCTTCCTTGTAAAGGCAGGGAGTTCTCTCGATGTTCATGATGCGAAATGTTGGGACGGAGGAGAGAACCGTTTGCATGCTCTCCTCAGTCATGTTGGCCATGAACGAGCCCATTTGTTCTCGCCATTCTTCCTCATCGCCTTCCATAAAACTGGCGTAAACGTACCCGTCGGGCTTTAGGGCGGCAGCTATTCGGGAAAAGGCGTCCGGCATCGCTCGTCTTGGAATATGGAGGAGAGAGCAGCACGCCCAAACCGCGTCGTATAGAGCGATATCCGACAGCTGATCGAAACGGAGGTTCTGTACAGGAATGCCGAGCTTTTCGGAGGCGATACGGCAGCAAGCGGCTGACGCATCCAAAGCGCTCACGAGGAATCCCAATCGCTGAAAAACAAGACTGTAATGACCCGTTCCGCAGCCTAAATCAAGAATGTGGCCGCCTTCTTTAAGATAAGGCAAGAGAAACTTCTCCCACGGAGGATATTGATCATCGGGTATTTGTTCATTTTTATCGATCGTGCGGTCGTATTGATCAATCGTTTTCTGACAATACAGCATATCCTCTTGATTCATTGCTCTGACTCCTGGCAATCATTCTTTGTACGGACTAAAAGCAATTGAGCGCACCGTGCGCTTTCTTTCGCACCCTATTACAGGCAACAGACTGATTTTTGATCTGCAAACTGCAAAGCAGTTAGTGTATACTAACGCCATGGTATCAGACAGCATATCGACAAGCAAATAGAGCAATCGATTAACCGTTGTCGTTTCATTGACTTGGAGTTTGACGTAAGCACCATCTAGCCAGCAAAAGCCAACTACGTGTCGCATTGTTCGTACGCAAGGAGTGATCATGATAAAGCTAAGCAACGTGTCAAAAATATATCAGAGCGGTTCAACTGAGATCAGAGCGCTCGATAAAGTCAATCTGGAAATCAAGAAGGGCGAATTTACTGTCGTTCTCGGTCCGTCAGGGTCTGGCAAATCTACTCTCTTAAACTTGATCGGCGGGATGGATCTCGTCAGTGAGGGCGTCATCGAAATCGACGGAGAAAACATAAGCACAAAGTCAGCCGCGGAAATGGAGAATTATCGGCGGGACATGATTGGCTTTGTTTTCCAGTTTTACAACCTGATTCCTTCTCTTACGGTGAGAGAGAACGTCGATATCGTGACGTCTCTGACGAAAGATCATCTCGATGTCGATGAGATCATCGATTCCGTCGGTTTAGGGGAGAGAAAGTCTTTGTTTCCTTTCAATTTGTCGGGCGGTGAATTGCAGCGATTGTCGATCGCGCGAGCCGTCGTGAAAAAACCGAAAATTCTCCTTTGCGACGAGCCGACAGGCGCTTTGGATACAAAGACGGGCATACGAATCTTGAAGCTTTTAAAAGAAACGGCGAAAGACCATGGGATCACTTTAATCATCGTCACGCATAACTCCAAAATTAAAGAAATCGGCGACTCCGTCATCGAATTAAAAGACGGCAGGATCGAAAGCGTCACGGAAAACATGAACCCCATTGATATTGAAGAGGTGGAGTGGTAATGAAACATCTTCTCCTAAAGACGTTCAGAGATGTCAAAAATTACTGGACTCAATTTCTCGGCGTGTTTTTTATGACCTTGATTTCGATCACAATCTACGCGGGGATGGCTGTCGTCAGCCACGGACTCGATGTATCCGTAGAGCAATACGTCAACGAAAGCAATCTTGCCGATCAGTGGATCTACACGACGGGCATCACGGAAGAAGATATGCGCCGCTTTGAAAATGACGAAGGCGTTCAAGAGGTGACGTATGCGAGTCGTGTCAGAGTTGATGTAAAGGGCGGACAGCAATTCTTGGAACTTACGGCTTTGAGCAACGACACTTTCATGAAGTCACATCTTGTTGAAGGAGCGGCGTACGACCCGGAAAGTGGAGGGCTTTGGCTAGACAGCAAATTTGCGCAGGAAAACAGTCTGAAGCCAGGTGATGCAATCATCATCGAATTTGAAGGCTTTGAAAAGGAGTTTGAGATTAAGGGGCTCGTGCTGAACATCGAGAAGATTTTATTTACCGGTTCCAACCTCTTGACAATCCCCGATCACAAGACTTTCGGCTATGCCTTTATAAGCAAAGAGAGCCTAAATGAGCTCATCCCTTTGTATCCATACACGGAGATGAGACTGGGCAACGGGCAGAGTCTCTCCGATGATCAGCTTGAGTCCGTATTGGGTGATCGCTTTTTGTTTTCCGAGACGCGAGACGATAAAGATTTCTTAGAGGAAGTCGCAAAAGAGTCGAATCAGATGATGAAAATGTCGATCTTATTTTCGCTCGTTTTCATCCTCTTGTCGGCCTTGACGATGTATTCATCCATGAGTCGATTAATTGCGAATCAACGGACGATCATCGGCACGATGAAAGCTTTGGGAATTGAGGCGTGGAAGATAAAACTCCACTACGGCTTATACGGTGTCATCATCGCCACCATCGGATCAGTATGCGGCCTATTCTTAGGGCCTGCCATCGTACCGCCCATACTGATCGGCGTCAAAGAAACGTACATCACGTTACCTTGTTGGCATACGGTGCACCACAAGTCCGTGTACTTGATTATCGCGGGTCTTGTCTCTACATGTACTTTTGCCTCCATAAAAAACACGAGAAAACTACTCAAAAAAGCACCGGCGGAAATCTTGCGAAACACGCATAACATGGAAGTCGTGCTGAAAAAAGGTCTCTTGGAAAGATTTGACGTTTTTTGGTCGCGGCTTCCCAACGGCCTGAAGTGGAGTCTCAGAGACAACAGTCGCAACAAAGTCAGGTTTCTGATGGGAGTCGTCGGCGTTGTCGGCGGCTTAGTCTTGCTCGTAGCCGGTCTAGGCGTGACGAAGTCGATCGAGCATGCCAACGAATACATCTTTACGGAGCAGTCGACATACAGCCACATCAGCGAGATCAAGATGAGCCGCCATTACGAAGAAGCTTTTAAAGACATCGGCGGCGAGAAGGAGTTTTGCTTCATGTTGCCGGGAACAGCGTCCAAGGGCGACAAGAAGAAAAACATCGCCATCAGCGCCGGAGAACACAAAGGTCTGATGATCTACAAAGATCTCGACGGCTATGAAATCACTCTCGACAGTGAAGATGTTTTAATCACCAGAAAATTAGCGGGACAACTCGGTATCGATGTCGGGGATGTCATTAAAGTTGACATCAAAGGTATAGGCGATGAAGAACTGAAGGTTACGAAAATAACGAGCAACATTTCGCCGCAGGGCATCGTGATGGCCAAGGAGAAGTACGAGAAGAGTTTTGCGGATTTTATGCCGAACCTCTTGTTGACGAAAAACGCCCGCTTGAAAGACCTCGAAGAAAATGGCCTGACATTGTTTACCGCAACGAGAGAACACCAGCTAAGACAAGCCAATATCTTGGCCGAAAGCGTTGAAGCGATCATGTACATATTGATCTTGGCCTCTGTCGTGCTCGTCATCGTCATCATTTACACCCTTTCCACACTCAATTACATCGAAAGAGAAAGGGACTACGCCACGTTAAGAGTTCTAGGCTTCAGGAAGCATGAGATCAGAAATATCCTTCTCAACGATTCGATTTTAACCGTGTTGCTGGGGTGGATTGTGGGTGTTTTTACAGCGGCAAAATTTCTCGATATCTATCTCAAAGTCGTATCATTAGACAGCGTCGAGTGGGTCGCTTATCTGGACAGTAGAATATTGGCGTTGGCAACCATCATCGTCGTCGGTGTCTCCTTCTCGGTCGTCTTTGTATTGAGTTCGAGAATTAGGAAGATCGACCTCGTCGCATCGTTCAAATCAGTCGAGTGAGGTGTGCAGTTCTTATTCGACCTCCACCACTGTCAACGTTTTTCCTAAGGGAGCGAGAATTTTTAAGATGGTGTCGATCTGAGGACTTGTCTTACCCGTTTCCATACGGGCGATAACGGGCTGGCTGACACCGCTTAGTTGTTCAAGTTCCTTTTGAGTAATTCCTTTTTCTTGTCTTGCTTTAATAATCTCACTCATTAAAGCTACGCGCAGATCACTTTCACGGATTTCTTCCTCCGTGTAAAAGTCACTTTCAATATCATCCCATCGTGTTAAAGTCACTTTTTTCTTACTCATCGATCTGACTCCAGAACAGGATTGCCGCCATTGCTGCTTTCGTATAGTACTATTTCATACAAGGGAGCCTCCGTCCATGGCGCATTATAACTTTTAAGGCATAATCTGTCGATGGCACTCATTAAGAAGCACAACTTAAAATAATGCTATTGTTTTCGTTCAAAAGGAGATTACTATGAAATATACATACCCAATCGTTATTACGCACGAACCTGATTCCAGTTCAAAGGCACCATATATTGTTAGGATTCCCGATTTTGACGCGCTAACACAGGGCGAAAGTATCACGGATGCCATCGAAATGGGGCAGGATTTGCTGTCTATTCTTGTCGTACAGTATGAAGACGAGAAGCGTGAGCTTCCGGAAGCGTCACCGTTCGCCGATTTGAGTGAGCAGTTTAGAGGATCAGTCGTATCACTGGTCATTGCTGATTCTGATCATTATCGCCAGATGCATCAGTCTAAGCCCGTCAAAAAGACACTTGCGATTCCGTCTTGGCTCAATTCCCGAGCTGAGGAAGCAGGAATTAATTTCTCTCAAACATTGCAAGATGCACTCAAAGCGAAATTGCTGTAGGAAGTAGCGTTCAAATCGATTGCGTGACATATCTATATTTTTCTCAAATTCTAATTTTACCTGTGCCTGTCTTTCACAGCCATCCATCTTGAGATCGTAAGAAATTGTGTGCCGGTGCAGATCCTTCCAACTAACAGGTTGCCGCGAAGTACAATAATTCGATATAAACTGCAAAACTGTACGCGGGTGTGGGGCGTCCGGGGAGACCGGCTGACGCCGAGTGCAAATATTCGATATAAACTGCAAAACTGTACGCGGGTGAGGGGCGTCCGGGGAGACCGGCTGACGCCGAGTACAAATATTCGAAATAAACTGCAAAACTGTACGCCGGTGCGGAGCGTCCAGAGAGCCCGGCCGACGCTGAGTACAAAAATTCGAAATAAACTGCAAAACTGCACGCGGGTGCAGAGCATCCGGAGAGCCCGGTCAACGCCGAGTACAGAAATTCGATATTAACTGCAAAACTGTACGCAGGTGTGGGGCGTTTGGAGAGATCGACCGACGCTGAGTGCAGAAATTCGATATAAACTGCAAAACTGCACGCGTATGCAGAGCATCTGGAGAGACCGACTAATTTCAAGTACACAAATTCAACCTAAGTTGAAAAATTGCACACCTAAAAAATTGAATTTCTGAATGTGGCGTTACGCGTTCCAAAACCGCAGAATTTCCCGATGTAAGCGTTCCGGGAACATCATCACCAGTTCGCCATGTGCTAATCCCTCGAACTCTTTAGGGACGATCTGGGGGAATGCCTTTTGAGCGAAAGCGAGGTCGCTTTTCCGTGCTCTTTTTTCTTCTTCGCCATACCAATATTCCATTTCTGTATCTATTGCCGGAACGGGATCGGGCATCGGGTAATTGTTTGCTGACCAGAAAACGTTGTAGATCGTTTTGCGGGAATAGTGGTGTTGACCGAATTCAAACAGCTTTCGATAATGCTCTTCCGGGTCTTCTCCTGCGGGTGTCCACCGTTCAGGAGGCATGACCTTTTTCATGAGTCGCAATGATTTGAAAGCCATACTGACCATCAGGTAATCTTTTAATGCAATCAGTCGGCACACCCATTTAGGGTAGGGATACGGCGTTATGCCGGCGTCAATGATGGCTTTCGTTACTGGTATCGCTTGATTTGCCAGCATGTACATGACGCTCGACCCGCCCATCGAAATGCCGTAGGCCATATCCAGATGATGAACTCCTTTTTCACGGAGATAGGAGACGGCTTGTTCGACATTCTTTTCTATGGAGATGAAGTCAGTTCCCTGCTCGTCGTGTCCGTCAGAAATGAAAAGAAACACATGAAAGTCATGTGAAAGTGCCTCTGCCGATCGCTTGAATACCCACCACGGCTCTGCAGCGCATTGAAACATCAGTAAAGTTCTTTCTTTGTTCTCTCCGAATTCGTAGACCCTCATGATGATGCTCCCTAAGGACATTCTGCCGGATCATGTAATCTCAACAGACTACACGCTCCAGCCGGAACCTTCGGCCTGCAGTTCAGTCATGCGTTTGAAGATGCTGTTTGGTTTCTCGCGCAGTGCTGCGGGATCGCCCTCTTCGACGACTTCGCCGTCTTCCAGCACGATGATCTTGTTGGCCGCTTCGACGGTGCGCATGCGGTGCGCGATGACGAGGACGGTCTTACCGGCAAGGAGACGCGATAGCGCGGCCTGCACCTTCGTTTCATTCTCGACATCGAGTGAAGCGGTGGCTTCATCGAGGAGCACGATGGGCGCATCTTTTAAGAGGGCGCGGGCGATTGAAATGCGCTGGCGCTCGCCGCCGGAAAGTCTGGCACCGTTTTCCCCGATGAGCGTGCTGTAGCCGTCAGGCAACTTGTTGACGAACTCGTCGCAGTTTGCCGCAGCAGCGGCGCGCAGCACCTCTTCGTCCGTCGCGCCGTGTTTGCCGAGACGGATGTTTTCCATCACGGAATCGTCGAAAAGCACGACGTCTTGGAAGACCATGGAGTAAGCGCTTAAGAGTACTTCCGGATCGACCGTGGAAATATCCACGCCTCCCACTTCGATCACACCTTCATCGATGTCCCAAAGCCTGGCGGCGAGACGGGCACACGTACTCTTGCCTGAGCCGGATGGCCCGACGAGCGCGGTAACCTCACCCTCTTTGGCGGTGAAGCTCACGCCCTTGAGGACTTGCTCATTGTCGTACGCAAACCCCACATCCTTGAATGCGATGTCGTAATCCTTCGGCTCGAAAACGTCGTCGCCTTCGGCCGTAGGCGTGTCGTAGATTTCCACGATGCGATTTGCCGACACTTCCGACATGAAGACCTCGGCGATCAGAGCTAGACTTTGGTCGAACGGGGCATAAATGCGCGAGATAACAAGGAGAAACATGAACAACAACATGAAGTCGATTATGCCTGAGAGAATGAGCTCTGCGCCGACGAGGATCGTCGTCGCCACGCCTAGCCGCATGATGACGCTGGCGGCGTTCACAAAAAGGCCCGCAACGAGTTCGCCGCGTCGCAACGCGGCTTCATGTTTGTCGATCTTCACATTCAATCCAGCTAGGAATCGTTCCTGCTGATTCGTTGCACGAATCTCACGCATGTTTTCGAGCGTTTCCTGGATGCCGTCGGAGACGGTAACGGCTGCCTTTTTAGACACTTCTGCCAAGCGGTTGGAGATCTTGCGGCTTCCGAATAGAAGGCCGAAGGCTACGGGGACTCCCCACAGGCAGGCAATGGCAAGTCGCCAGTCCTTAATAAAGAGACCGACCGCAATGATCGCCGTCGAGACGTAGGAACCGTAGAGATAGCCCAGCACGTGTGACCAGACGTGTTCCAAGCGATTGACATCGCCCATGATCGTTTCTGTCAGGTCGGCGAGATCACGCTTCCCGAAATAGCCGAGCGGGAGTTTGCGAAGACGTTCGGCAAGCGTAATGCGCACGTGTTTTACTTCGCCGTAAACGAGGCCGTACGTCACACGGTATTGTTCAAGATGCGTGATAAACGAGAGAATGAGAAAGACGATGATCAGCACGATAAAGAGAAGGGCATTTGGAAGGGGAGAACCGTCCACGAGTGTATCCATAAACTGCATCATGAGCAGATACAGGATGCCGACGCCGCCCATCACGATGAGGTTAACGACGACCGTCCAGATCATGCCCTTCTTCGTATTTGTTACACCTTTATCCGATAATGCGTACTTGCGTTTGAAATTTTCTCCGAACATCTAGCACACCTCACTTTCGCTTGAAATCCGCCATGAAAGTGCCCGATTGTAATCGGCCCACATTCTGGAATAGAGGCCGCCCGATTCTTTGAGTTCTTCGTGCGTGCCTTCTTCGACCAAATGGCCGGAATCGAGCACGATGATCTTGTCGGCGCCGACGACGGTGGACAGGCGATGTGCGATCATGATGACGGTGCGACCTTTCATAAGAGCCGCAAAAGCTTTCTGGATCAGCTGTTCATTTTCCGGGTCGGCAAAGGCTGTCGCCTCATCCAACACAATGATCGGCGCGTCTTTTAAGATGGCGCGAGCAAGGGCGACGCGCTGCTGCTCTCCGCCGGAAAGATACGTGCCTTCCGTTCCAATCATGGTATCCATGCCGTCGGGGAGTTTGGCGATGATGTCGTCGCACTGCGCGGCGGAAAGAGCCGCCTCAACTTCTTCACGTGTCGCGTCAGGCCTTGCGGCGCGCACGTTATCAAAAATCGATGCTTTGAATAGTCGATTGTTCTGGAACACGAAGGCCACTTGATCCATGAGCACATGAGGGTCGATCTCTCGGACGTCCACGCCACCCACTTCAACCGTTCCCGACGTCGTGTCCCAAAAGCGCGGAATGAGGCTCGCGGCAGTCGTCTTGCCGCCTCCTGAAGGACCGACGAGGGCCACTGTCTGACCCGGTTCCACCGTAAATGACACGTTTTCAAGCGCGGGCAATTCTGAACCTTGGTAAGTAAAAGACACGTCCCTGAACGCCACGTGGTTGCCTTTCGGTGTTCGCGGCTCTGACGCCACTTCCTGTGTCGGCGCGTTCATGACGTGGTCGATGCGCTTAAGCGCCGTATCCGCCAGCATCATCCCGCTTGCGGCGAACATGATCTTGGCGAGAGCCGTTGAGATGATCGCTGAAAAGACGGCGTAAAAAGCAAAATTCGTTACGAAGGTTGCGAAGTTGCCGGAGGCCAGCGCACCGGGCGCTAAGAAAAGGGCCACAGGCACGAGAAAGACAAAAGCGCTTTCGGTAAAGGTAAGGTTGATCGATTGCGGTGTGCGACAGACAGCGCCCTGGTAGTGTTCTGCCTTGTCGCTGTAATCCTCAATGGCCTGTTTGAAAGCTCTAAAAGAATACACAGTCTGTTGGAACACCTTGACAACGGGGATGCCGCGAACGTATTCGGTGCCGGTTTTGCTCATTGTATCTTGTGCCGCTTGGTACTCGGCGATAAGTCCGGCATTTTTTCCGCCCATCATGGTGGCCATGGCGACAACGGAGATAACAGCTGCCAGAAGGCAGGCGGCACCCATGCGCCAGTCGAAGACGAACATCAGGACGAGCATGCCTATGAACAGCGCGATCGTACCGACGATATCTGCAAGGTTGTGTGCCATGAGCGTTTCCGTCTCCGCAGCGGCGCCATCCAAACGATTGCGAAGCAGCCCCGTTGCGTGGTGATCGAAGAAGCCGAGAGGCGCCTTCATCAGATGTGCAACGCCTTGCTTGCGAATATTGGCCGCCGCTCGAAATGCCGCCAGATGCGTGCACATGAGCGCGGCAAAGTAGATCAGGATACCGCCCACGGCAAAGGCGAACGCCATCCAGCCGTATGTTCTAATCCCTATCGCCTCTGTCCAGTTCGGCGCCGCGGCAACCAAGTCGCGCACGACAAGCCAAATGCAGATATACGGCGCCATGCCCAAGAGCATGGCGACTGCGGAAAGAGCCAACCCTACAAACGTCAGCCCCTTAAAGTTGCCGGCGTATGCCAACAACCGGCTCACGGTTGAGGGCTTCTTATCTTCTTTCAAAGTTATCATCTCCTTGTATATTAGTGTTCGCTAGGCTCGTGGTACCCTAGCAGTCTTTTTCTGTAATCCCATAAACCGCGTGGGATAATAGGACAGTGCAGTTGAGGGCGTCGCTCGCTCTCCTTGTGTATACGTATTCGCTAGGGTCGTGATGCCTTAGCAGCTTTTTTTTGTTAATCCCATAAGCCACGTGGGATAATAGAACTGTGCAAAAGAGGGCATCGCTCGATCTCCTTTAGTTAAAAAAACAGATTGGCAATCCGATAAGCTAAGAAAGCCAATAGCAGCGAGGACACAAAATAATATCCCAAGATACGCAGCGTCCATTTAATTGATCTCGTTTCCTGGTAGGTGGAGGTAATGGCCATGAGACACGGCGCGTTGAAGGTGACGGCAAATATAAAGGCCAAAGCTGCCGGCGGCGTAAGCGAAGCGAGGAGGACGTTTTCAAGTCCGGCTGCCATCTGGCCACCCGAGCCGACTGTTGCAGAAAACAAGGTTCCTGCGCCTAAGTATAAAGAGCCCAGAACACCTAGCGCGGCCTCCTTGCTGACCATCGAAGCGATATAGGCCAAGAACGTCTGCCACGTTAAGCCGAAAAAGATCGTCACAGGCTCAATCGCTCGACCAACTCGATACAGCAGCGAGGCGTCAGGATTGCCCGATACGCTATAGGTCAAAAGCCAGAATACCAAAGAGACAAGAAAGATGACTCGAAGCGCTCTGGCTAAAATGTCCCAAGTCCGAACGAGAATCGACCGCAACAAAGCCTTCCATCTTGGTCTGTGATAAGGCGGCAATTCCATGATCAATCCCGCGCGCTCTTCTTCTCGAATTAGTTTCGAGCCGAATATTTTGGCCGTTATCAGCATATGAAGACCGGCAACAATGAAGAT
>JGI24707J26582_10003148_pt1 | contig 12043 bp, 25 predicted proteins | sample BioPla1DNA1_FD_26582 | JGI IMG/M metagenome (IMG submission 26582) | reverse complement strand
CAGCACCCAGGTAGAACTCTTGAAGGGTTTGACCTAGATGAACTAGCATCCTTAACAGAAGGGTTCAGTGGTTCTGAAATAGAACAAGTGGTAATAGCAGGGCTATTTAAAGCCTTCAAGGAAAAGAAGGAGCTTGCGCAGGAGCATTTGGTATCTGCCATCAATGAGACTATCCCACTATCATTAACGATGGAAGAACAGATAACAAGACTCAAGCGTTGGGCTCACAATAGAGCTCGCCCTGCTAGCTCAAGATGCAAAAGCGAAGAACAACCAAAACTAATGGAGATGCCAAAGATACGGATAACACGAAAGAAGGGAAGTGGAGGATTTGAGCTTTAATCTTTTCGACGACACATTTGACGAACAAATACGGGCTCAAGTCCAAAAGGAAGCTCCTCCTACGAAACCCGTTAGGGGGAGCAAGCCCAAACCCTTCGCCAAAAAGAATAACAATATTGTTTCGTATGATGTTGTGCATGAGCTGGATAGCTCAGAAGATCCAGTCATTGCTTTTGCCAAGAAAAAAGGCTTGGATGACATGGTGATTCTTATCCGCAGATGGAACGCATTCGTTGAAGCGGTTAACCAATCTCCGTTTGAAAAGCACCTTTTAAGAGACGTGGCTGATGAAATACATGCAATCACCCAGTTTTTATCTAATACTTATGCCATTCTTGGCAACAAGGTAGATGAAACACTGATAGCGGACAAGAGTTTATTACCAAAGGTAAGGAAAAGGAAGTCGGAAATGTTAGCTGACATCTTCAACTTCTATAGTGATGAATATAAGGAGGAAGAGTAATGAGCCACTTANCTACAATTGAAGTTAANTTCGACAATAAGAAATATGTAGAGGAAGCCATCAAAGAAATGGGCTTTCTGGTTGATTCGACTCGTCACGTAATGACCACTGACTTCCGCCAATCAGAAGAAGTTGAGCTTCAAGTCCTAAACAAGGATGGCAAGCCACTTCCAATTGGTTTTCGGCTCAACAACGAGGGAGCCCTAGATCTTCGTGCAGATTGGTGGGGGCTTAATATCAACAAGGAGCAGTTTGTTGAAAATCTAAAGACCCTCTACTCTAAGCACAAAGTTGTAGACCTAGCATCACAACAAGGCTTCAACTTAGAGAGCAGTGAGTATATCACAAATGAAAACGGAGATAAAATGCTACGGCTAGAGCTNTCTAGCTGGGTAGACGAATCGACCTTCGCATCTAGCTTTGACTCAAGATTATAGTATCTACAAGCGAGTGGAAGAGATTCTTCATAAGATCCCCTCCGCTCGTTATAATTATGGACTTTTGGTGCAGTTGTACTGGCTACGNTATGACGGNATCCTACATTGTCTCGATGACGAAGTAGATATTCCAGAAGAACGCCGTCATCAATTAATAAACAAAGTAGCGAAGGCTTTGATCAATAGTACGTCGCCAGAGACAATTGCAAGAACTAAGCGCAGGGTTCTAGAAAAACACAGAAAGATGGTGGAGGAATTATGGCAAAGAGAAGCTTGATTGTTTTGATTGACCCAAAGACGGGCGAGATTATGCTAGAAACTCAAGGCTTTAAGGGCCAAGAGTGCATTGAGGCAACTAAAGAACTTGAGCTTGCTCTCGGTACTGTGCGCTCTATGGAGAAAACAGCAGAATACTATAGAGATGGTGATGAAAGGGACGCATGGATTAACAGAACAACTTAAAAAGAGTGTTAGGTGATGAGCATGTTGAGACTACCAGACTTTTATGTAGGTAAGCTAGTCATAATTGATTTATACAGTTATGACATATATCAGGCAGATGAAGATATGGGCATTGGGGAGGTCAATAAAGACTACGCTTTTGCCCACATCATCAAAGGCTGTCTGTCTTTAGTCCAAGCAAATAAAGGACTCACTGTTATAGTTAAATTGATTAGCAACGGCCGTCTGCTATATGGTCATCTACCTAAACAGCACAAGACACTACCTCATACTCCGATTGGTGTGCCAGTACCTGTGATTTTAACTAAGATGGTATCATCAACGAGCATTGAGGATTGTTATAACTATTATATGCGCCCTGGGGAGAGCGCACACGAGAAGAGGCTAAGAAGAAGGCTGAGTAGGTTAAGTTAAAGGAGCTACTACAGTTGACTAAAAAGAAAAAGAAGCCGAGAAAAAACACTAAGCGAAGCTTTCAAGAGAAGTTTAAGCAAGAGAAAGCGAAGAAAACAGAGCAAGCACGAAAAAGACGGAAGAAAAAACCCCCATCAAGCATACGTAAGCCACTACCGATAGGCACTAATGAAAAAGGCGAGGTAGTATGTCCTGTTTGTGGTGGTAGAAATATGATNAATTATGACTACNACAGCGTTGCGGATAAGCCTGGGTATTTATATTTTAATAAGAAGTGTCATGATTGTGGCAATTATTGTCAGCGCATAGTCCATGTTGGAGATATATAGGGAGGTATAGTCGCTGAAGAATTTTGAGCCGATGATGCCTTCTGCTATAGCATACACCGAAGTAGCTAAGGCCTGGAAAGATCCTAGCTATATCGTAGAAGAAAAACACACAGGAAGCAGGGTGTTTATATCTTTTACGACAAAGGGGATTGAGTTTATCAGGGAAGATGAAGTGCACGAAGACCCAATGATCTATCCTGAATTAATTGGGTGTGTGTTTGATGCTGTAGAAAAAGAAGATGGAGGTAGAGTCATTGTCGATGTAGTTAGGTACAAAGGGCAGGACACTACCTCTTTGCCTTGGGTAGGAAGAAGAAAAATCATCCAAACCTTGACAAACTTACTTCCACCTAGATTTACGGTGTCGCCGTTCACATCAAAGAACAAAGAAGGGTTTTACCTCAAGATAGTTAGTTCTGGTGGGGATGGTGCAGTACTAAAAAAGGCTGAGTCAACATATCAGAGCGGAATTAGCGATGATTGGATCTCTGTTCCCAGAAGACCTATTGTTGAAGTGGTTTGTTACGGATTTGGCGAGCCATTCAAAACATACAGAGGAGTCAAAAGGGACGAGTGGCCCTATTGGGAAACAGAAGATGGAGAAAAAATCAAGACAGATGGCGGAGCGCCCGAGGCAGTTAAAGCTACGCCAGTAACGAAAGCATACTTCTATAGTCTGATAGATTCAATGAAGCTAGGCAGAGTTAAGTACCTTGGAAAGAAAGAAGACTTGCCTGATGTGGTTATTCCAACCGAATGGGTGTGGGGAGTAACTGAAAAAGGTTATGTCTACGGAATAGAGCCTGCTGGCACATGCAGGTTAATGTCCGACGAAGTTCAGAAGATGGCTTCTTATAGACGAGAAGACTATCTTTTGAAGGTAATGGAAGTAGAAGGCAGATTAACTAAAAATGGACAAGTTTATCATGCTAGATTTGTTAGACTCAAACCAGAGAGAACACTCGACGACATTATTGAAGAAGGAGATTTTATTTGATTAAGGATGCAAAAACAATACTAATAACTGTACACGATAGTCCTGACTCTGATGCATTAGGAAGTGCATTTGGATTGAAATGGGCACTAGAGAAGACAGCTAAGGTTGATGTGTATCTTCATCAGCCCATTGAGAGATTGTTTGATTTTCTATTGCCAGAAGAGTATATCGGTAAGATAGTGAAACCCACACTGAGAGAATACGATCTCGTGATTGCGGTGGATACATCTACTGAGACCAGAGCTCCGCATGATATTAGAAGCTATGTTAAGCCAGATGGAGCGCTGATGATTATAGATCACCATGTCGGCGGTGATGATTGGGGCGACATCAACATCAGAGAAGATGTAGCTGCTACAGCCATTATCGTTACTAATATGATTAAGAAAATGAATGAGGCACTTATTACGCCTAAAGTAGCGCAAGCCCTATATACTGGCGTATCTGGAGACACAGGTAACTTTACCTATTCCAACACAGATGGAATGGCATTCAGTGTCGCTTCTTACCTTGTTAATAGAGGGGTAGATCCAGCAGCTGTGTCGCTTGCCTTTTCCACCAAAACTGAAGCACATCTAAGACTGCTTAGTGATACAATACAAAACCTGAAAATTCATGACGAAGGGTTTGCCACCGCATACATCACAGAACGAATGATAAGGAAAAACGGAGCCACCCAAGGAGATGCTGCTGGTATGCTTTGGCATCTTAGAAACATTAATGGATGTAGAGGGTTTATTCTCTTCATCGAGGATGGCAAAGATATTAGAATAAGATTTCGCTCTGAGACGGAAAACGTCAGAGAACTCGCTAGCGTTTTTGGTGGTGGCGGACATGAAAAGGCATCAGGAGCTAGAGTTGTTGGAGCTCTTAGAGATGTATTGCTAAACGTAGAGAAAGAGGCAAAAGAGTTCTTTAAGAGAGGTGCATAACCTATGGGCGCCAACAAGCAATTCAACCTCTTAGAGTTCTATAGAGAAAAAGCAGAGCTAGAGCTTCAATTTCGAGGAGACACCATTTTGGTGGTCAATACGCAAAAAAGCTTCGCTTCTCAATTCCCATATGGGTATTATTGCGGATATGTATACACAACCACCAACATAGTCTTAAACAGGGATGCAGTATCCATCATCCCCGTGCATGGCGGAGTAACCTTCATGGAAAAAGTAGATGGCGGTGGAATGCTATATGGATTTGATTGCGCTCATAATGGAGACAATCTTAACATCAACACAAGAGATTTGAATTGGCTAAGAAATCAAGCATTAGTTCTATCAATAGGATTAGAGGTATTGTCTCGATATAAAGATGTTAATTATTGGAATCATGTAGCGGAAATCCGTGAAGAAATCGACTCCATCTTGAATAGATTTATTATCAGAGAAATTATAAATAAAACAGAAACGCCCAGCACCTAATTTGGTAGCTGGGCTTTTTTTGTGTGGGCCTTACATAATATAGTGAGCTATAACTTCCAAGTTATTTGGAAATCTTACTCTTACCGTGGTCATTCTAGATTCTGGACCATCTGCGAAATCAACCTCTACTCCCTCATACAAAGACTCCAGCTTTCTAGTTATTGATTCCTTAATTGGTTCTGACAATGATGAGTGCCTATAGGTGATCTCTGTTATTATTCTATTCACTGATTTGGTTAGCCACTCCGTGACTTTATCTGTCTCTGGATAAGGTCCAGTTTTTCTCAAATATCTGTCAAGTGCGTTCATATCAAAAACTCCCCGTTGTACAAGAATATCTGATAGGTTTTAGCTGTTCTAAGTGCTTATTTGTTGGGCTTGCCTCATTTAAAAATAGCCCATAACGAAAGTTATGGGCCTTATACTACTCACTCTTCGATTTCCTCTTCCCAGCACAGGTATCTGAAGTCGCAGAACCTGCACTCAAAGGATGTAATCTCGAATTCTTTTTCTGGTAGAATCTCCATGTCAACACAGGCGTTAATCATCCTTATCTTCTCAATGAGCTGATTTGCTCTTTCTTCATCATAGTCAACCCAAAACTCCAGAGTGTCCTGGGTATCCTTATTTTCAACGAAGATAACACCTTTATGGATACCAGTTAGATGCATATATAGTTGTAATTGGTCATAGTGGTCAGCTCTTGGTTCGCCTTCCTTCTTCATTCGGTTAAACTGACTATCCTTTGCGGATTTCAGTTCCACTAAAGCGTCAACTTCATTACCGTTTTCGTCCTTGAACCGAATGTGCGAGTCTGTTCTGCCACTAATCCTCAGTTCTTCATCTTTGAGGACAACTTCTCTCTCTACCTGGATTCCCATTTTATCGAATAGATCTTCATAACGATGGTGAGTATAGGTTCCGTTATCCATTATTCTGAGGATTCTAGGATCCATATCGGGTCTTTCGTATCCAAGCATCTGCATTGCGATACGCCTAGAGCAGAACCCAATACTACTTGGATAGAAAGATGGTGGCTTTGGGTTTTCCTCGGCGTTCTTAGCTCTTTCAGCCCGCTTCGCATTTTCCTCTTCTATTAAGAATTTATCTATCGCATTCCCTAATTGGTATGTCATGTTGCCCTCCATAGTGTTCATTCTTATTTATTATCCCACAATGACATTATACCACTAGATGCTAGTATTTGTCAAGTACAATTCTTCCATTTTCTTTTCGATGTCCTTAATGGCTTTCTTTTTCCTTTTGCGAATGGTGTTCACATGAAACCCAGTCTTTCTGGATATTTCAACATCACTCATGTTTTCTAAGTGGGACATTCTGAGAATCAATCTATCGAGAGGGGCTAAGTTCTTGAATACAGGGTGACATGTAGAGCCGTAAATCCAATTAATATCCAGCTCCTCATCCATAATGGCAAGGTATTCATCTTCCATAAAATAGGGAGTGTCTGCGAAGTTAGACCCATTATCAATGTTTTCTGTGTCGTTGTAGCTAATGATACGTGTGCTAGAATAGGTAAGTGGATCTCTTGTGTGTGAGTCTAGTACCCTGCGAAGCTCGAAGCGAAAAGAGTTGTTCAGGTANCCAACAAAGCCTACTCTTTTCTTCTTCTTTGTAAAACGATTAGCTTGAGTAATCAAGACTGTTTTTAAGTCTTGCATAATATCTTCATTATCAGTGCGCTTGAATGCATCCGCTAGCCACTCTGCCTTCATGTGGGCCTCATGTTGCACGCTAGACGGCTGTCTGTTCCTTGCAAGATCTCTCCTGATGTTGCTATCATCTATGAACATTGAGATGAACATCCTGGAGTCGTAATCCTTTAGGTTTAGTTGCCCCTTCCTTATGATATTAAAAAATTTGTTTAGGTATGGCTTAAATAGTTTAATCAGTTCATCAATCGCTTCATCTTGGTTTTCCCCTGACTGGTATTGCTCTATCAACGAATCAACATACTTATAATCTTCTAGCGTATATTCGATCCTCTCTTGCCTATCAATCATTGCCCTTGCTTTGGAAACTTTTCTGGTAGGATTTGATTTAAGAGGTCGCTTATTCTTCTGTTTTCCCTTCTTTCACTCCCTAAAGCTTCCAGTTCCTCCGTTGTTAATACTTCGGTTGCGTCCAAGACTGCGAGAAGCTCAATAACATCATCCATCATGTCATGTTCTATCAATTGGATGAGTTCGTCGAATGAAACCTTAATACCAGCACTACCCTTAAAAAGCTCCATCTATTTCCCCCCTAGTTTATAATATGCATCTCCTATAGCTATTGCGTCAGCCATATTGTCAGTAAGTGTTTTATTCCTGGGGATTTTGCTTTTAAACACATTCCTGGCTTGCTCTATCATGGCATCCTTGCTTGCGTTCCCCTTGCCAGTGAAGCTTTTCTTGATCCTAGTAGGCTCGAACGGGTGGAATTCTTTAATCGCATATTGTTCTACCAGTAGCTCTACAATACCTCTAATCTTAGAAACGCTTTTAACTGCATTAGCTCTGCCCATATACTGGTCTTCGCAAGCAACCACTGTAGGCTTATGTTTTTCAATGACTTCCTTTAGTCCATCATACATGTGTTTTACTTTTCTCGTGCTAGTCCAGCTTGAAGGACATTTAATCTCCCCGTATTCAACTAGCTTCCCTGATTTAAAAATACTCCATCCAGTACTAACTGTGCTTGGGTCTACACCCAAAACGATTTCTTTAGCGATATGCAAACACGGCTTTCTTTTAAGGAGAGGGAGCCCTATTCAGGCTCCTCTTCCTCCTCTTGTTTTTGTTTCTTTTCTTCTAGTTCTTTCTTTTTTTCTTTGTGTTTCTTGAGCTGTTCCTCGGTGAAGACAACTCCTACATCTAAATCCTCGATAATACGAGCTCTATTCTTCATGTTTATGCTCCTCTTCTTGTACCTTAATAGGTTCGGGAATTCTAGTTGCCCATTCTTTATCCATTTTTTCATTGAAGAACCTACGCAACCCTTCTACAATAAGGATGTTGCTTTCACCCTGGATATCGAAGATGAATTGGTTGTTCTCAGTGATACCGAGATTGATAAGAGTGATGATTCTAATCTCCTCTGGCTTTTCTTCGCCTTCTACTTCGGTAAACTCCGCATCTTCGATTGGCTCGTAGGTCACTTCGTGTGCCAGTTCATCTACTTCTTCTGCCTCCATATACTCAACTTCATGTTCAGCCTGTTCGATTTGCTCCAACTCCTTTTGCAAAGCTTCCATTTGTTCTCTGAGTTCCTGTGCAGTTTTAGCCATATTAATTAAAATCCTCCTAGAATTTGTGTTTTTGATTATAGGGGCCAAATATCGCAATACTTTTTATATCCACAGCCAATGCAAGTGTAGGTCTGCCTTGGATAAAAGATTTGGTCTTCAATACACTTAGCAACACTATTGACTGTTTCAGTTAATCTTCTGTAGTGCGATGGGCCACGCATTGTTTCAAGTGGTCTAGCATGTCTTAGATAAAAATAGGTGAGCTTCTGCTCTTTTGCTTGGAACATGTGCCTGAAGGCGTAAGATTGTAGGGTCAGAGCCAAGTCTCTTTCGACTAGTTTTTCGTCTGGCAATGATCTTCCCGTTTTGTAGTCTATAATCTCGATTATTTTGCCAGCTCCACTGCCTACCTCTCTTACTAGTTCCAAGTTGCCAGTTACATAGTGGTCTCCAATTGGAGCCATAAACTCTTTATCAATACAGATTGGAACACCAGTGTTGTATTTAACCTGTCTGAAGAACGCCTGCAAGTAGCCTAATCCCTTATAGCCGAGGTCTGTTTTGTCTCTTTTTCTTCCATAGATAATATCGTCTTTGGTAATCCCATTACTCTCAAACCACATAGATTCCCATTTGTTTTTAAGGTCAAGATCTGATGCCTTGCCTTCATTCATTATCTTGTACCAGAAGTGGTATATAACAGAGTGAATAGTTTTACTGAAGGCTTCATTCGCCGACACGCCTTCTGGCACTGCTTTGGCATTATATTTTAATGCGTATTTTAATGGGCAATCTATATAGGTGAAAAGCGCATCAGATGATAGAATCATTTATTTGCTCCAGCAAATTTAGGTCTTGGGAGCTCGTTGCTGAGGATATTATCTACGAATTCCTTCTTAATGGAAGAGTTTTTCAGCACCCCGTGGCTAGCATACCAAGTAGGAAATCTTGAGCAGCTTATTAGTCTTGTGCTCGCTCTCCTTTGATGTTCTTCAAGCGCAGCGCCTGGATAGAACACTGCTTCAAGTAGTTTTACTTTGGTGTCGTCATACAGATAACCTATATCTACCCAAACGTTTTCTCCCACTAGGTCCAAAAACTGAAAGAACCTTTCTTTTGGGCTAAGCCTTCTCATGCGCTCTCCTTCTTGGGCAACAATATCATCGCCATTCCAGTATGAATCTCTTTCTGTTTCATCGTCAGATTCAGAACCTAAAATTCCGAAGTTGCCGATAATGATAGGCGTATCGGGATATATTACAGTGATTGAGTCGATAGAGAAGCTTTGTGAGTTTAAGACGTGTTGTGCGTTTAGGTCAGATGTTTCAATAAAGACTGGAATCTCATTTGGGTTGGCTATATCCATTAGCGGTCTAACGGTATCGTAGTCTAGCGAAAATCCGTGACCAGTGATGTTTGGGTTTATATAGAACCCATCTAGTACTCCTGCTGACGCTCCATGCTCAATAGCTTTTAGATCAATGACTCTATCTATCATGGTTCTGTACCAGCCAAAGAAGCTTATATTGTGCGACTCAAGCATTTCTTTTACATTAAGAGCCCAGTCTACATCATCGTAGGCAACTCCAACAGTATGGATGACATGCTCCTTGCAATACTCAAGGAGGTCTTCTTTTGATTCTAGATGCCATCCATACACTAAATAATCCCTCTGGATCCCCATAAGACACCCCCTGTAGAATTTACACTATTCATCAAGAATAGCTAGGATATCTCTTTCTTTTACGATTACATACTCTCTCTCGTTAATCATGACCGTATCGCCAGACCATTTAGGAATGATTACCTTGTCTCCAGCCTTAACAGTCAAAGGAACCTTTTTACCATCCAGGTAGTATCCATCTCCAGCCATAATGACTGTGCCAATCATAGGGGCAGATTCTGTGCTAGTTAATCCCTCAACGATTTCTAAGCCAGACTCCCTGACTGTTTTTTTAGGCTCCATCTTGAGCAATACTTTGTCGCCAATAACTCTTGGCCTTTTGGTTTCCAATTATTAGTCCCCCTTGTTTTGTTGCTGTTGCATTTGTTTGAGTCTTTGCTGGTGCATATATGCTTGATAACATTGAACATGGATTTGATTGGTTCGTTCAAAGTTATAATCTGGGCTATCAGATGTGAAAAGCACAGGTTTACCGCAAAGTCTACAATAGGTTTGTGTTTGTGCATTGACCATACGATTAATCGTAGGCTCCATGATTTCAATCCATCGCTTTTCCTCTGGCGTGAGGCGTGATTTGCTCATCAACTAATCCTCCATAAATTGATCTTTGTTTAGTTCTTTTGTGGGTATTACAGTCTTGCTACCATCTGAGTGAAACAAGATATAGCTTTGTTCTTTTATTTCTACCCAGCCATTTCTAGTCATAACTGCTGGAGACTTANAAGCTCTAGGCATGGGTTGATCTTTTCTGTAGAATCCTATAAACTCACCATTGATACGACTTACAGCGTAGCCATCTTCCATTCCAGGCTCGAACAACTCAGCTTCAACTACATTCTTGTATTTCGAGATGCTTATTGCCCCCTTGTGTGTGGGGAGGGCTAAGCCTCCCCTATAGACTATTTGAGCTTTGACTTGTAAGGATTTGCCTTACTTGGTCCGCCACCAGGTGGTCTTTTGTTAATGCGTCCTGCGGTTGGAGCCTTTGACTTGGAGCCACAAGGTCTAACTGTTTGACTTTTGGGCTTTACAATTTTACCTGCCATTGCTTACACCTCCTTTTGAGGGTGTCTAGCATATTAAACTTTTTAGGTTTGTATCCATCAAAAAAGTCTTCTCCGTAATATGAGAAATCATAATCATGAATGTTTACTTGGCTTGGCAGAGCTCTTGATTCTTCAGCACATTTAAGGATGCGCTCTCTAACTTTCTCCAGCCAATCTGATTTACATGAAGAAGGTTCGTGGTATGGTAAGATTGTGACCTTCTCTGGTGGTATGCCGAGCTCTTCAGCTACATATAACTGTCTTGCTTTAAGTAGTTCTTGTTTAGCTGGTAAGGCCTTACTCATTCCTGGCTATGCCCCCTTAAATGTTGGTTTTTAACTGCCAAGCACTTCTTTCTCTAGTGCTAAAATTGAATCTATGACATCTTGAGTAACTTTTAATGTGAAGTTTTTCCTGCGTATTACTAATTCTCTGTGCTTGTCTGTATGTCGACAGCTGGCCTTACCTTCTCCGCTATAACGACAATTAGAGCACTTGATAAACTTTGTATCGACATTCATACATCTATCACAGATAGGACAACGGCTAAACCAATGACAACTATCCAGACCTATTCCCCCCTATGAAATTTTTTCGGAACCCACCTATGCTCGCACTGCGGACAATACAGTGCAACAACCTTGTTGCCAAACATACTTCCTTTCTTTCCCCTTACAACATAATGAGCTTCTCCAGCATGGAAGCACTTGGGACACCTTATATAATCATTGTCATTTTTTGTCATTGCTTTCCATCTCCGAAAGTGTAATTATAGAGGTAAGACAAGTTTCGCCAACAGGCTTTACACAATACTATTTCATAGCCACCCATTGTTAGGGCGTAGACAGGGGAGTTTGTTTTGCAACAATCCTTGTCGGGTTCAGATGGCTGGGCACGACCACACAGAATGCACTTAGACATACATCAAGCACCCCTCCTAATTTATTTCTAATTATTCATCGTCATCATAGTAAGGGTATGGTGACTCCATATCAAAATCTAATCTCATAATGTAGTAATCATACTCATCTAAAAGCTCTGTGATTGCGTCTAAAAAGCGCTGTGATGTAACTTTTGCATTTAACTCTGACTCGGATTCAAGAATGAATTCGCCGCCAAAGGTAAACGTGAACGCTTTTCTTGCCATAGCTAACTCCTCCTAAAGTAATTGCGACCCTAACTCAGCTAATGCACTTCTTTC
>JGI24707J26582_10003147_pt1 | contig 12043 bp, 11 predicted proteins | sample BioPla1DNA1_FD_26582 | JGI IMG/M metagenome (IMG submission 26582) | reverse complement strand
ATCTATCATTTAGTCTCCTTAATAAGCTAGTCCTATTAATCCGTAAAATCAAACAGTATATGTATTACACTGTTTTTTGCCAAAATGGTGCTCCATAAACTTCTTGAAAAAATCCTGCTGTAGAAGCTGGCTCATTAGCTGCATATAAATGAGAGGTGTCACCAACTCCCTGACATCGAAAATATACTTCACCTTTCACCCTCTCTTCCGTAACAATAGTTGTGATCGAAGCGGGTGCAACATAAAAGCCATGCCATAAGGCTGGAGCAGCTATACCAAGCAAATGGGATAAAATCACACATATCACTCCAAAGTGGCAAAAGATAACGATTGTATCTTGATTGCCTTCACTGCATTTATAATAATTTTGATTTCTATGATAGCCATAAGAAGCTAAAAGCGTATCCATATTTTTTGTAACATTAAAATATTTATCTTTAATATCCCCACTGGCCATAAGGGGACTTTGTAACCATTTATCTTTATCGTAGATGAAAGGTTGATTTGTCCAAGCTGCAGGCATCAAATCCCAAGGAATTCTATGTTCTTTCGTTTGTTCGTCTATTATGTAACCCGGAAACTCCCGNAGCCAGTCATAAATAGTTNCTTCTCTATTAAGCCTTTTTAATGTATCACTAGCTGTAGCCTTAGCCCGACCCAAGGGGGAGCAATAGTAGTCGCGGACTTCAATCGTTTCTAGATAATCTGCCAATATCTTTGCTTCCTTAAAGCCTTTTTGTGTGAGAGAATCATGTTTATAATCGGGCTCACCATGACGTATAAATAAAATTTTCATAGATAAATATCCCCTTTTCCGGTTTTTTTGTTCAATATGTCTAATACTTATTTATTATAGCAATATATGTCGAAATGTCAAACAAGATGTAAAAGAAGCATTGGACATTCAGATTAACTTAATATATATCTGCAAAGAATATAGAAGCAGAGCAATTTCCTTAAAAAAATGCCGACTGAGTTATATATCATACTCAGTCGGCATTATACTCACTATCAGCGTTCAACAGGATTGACTATCTCATCACAATCCGAACTAAAAATGGATCTGATTACGTTCATTATATAAGGTTCGATAGCCGAAATTCAATGCACAAAATACGGTTAGGCAAACCGATGTACAAATGGCAATCATAATCGCAATTTGGTACATAATCGCCGTCGTCGGTTCCGTTCCAGAAAGTATTTGTCCGGTCATCATGCCAGGTAGGGAAATGATACCCATGCCGATCATATTGTTCATCGTCGGAAGCAAGGCAGTTTCCAGTGCACTGTTAACAAAGGGAAGTAATATTTTCTTTGGTTCAACCCCCAAATTTAAGAGCGCATCAATTCTATTCCTTTGACTTTTTAAATTTTCTGTAAAAGTTTTCATTCCAAGAGTAACACCGGTCATGGAGTTACCAATAATCATACCTGCAAGTGGTATCGTATATTGCGGATTAAAGAAACTCTCTCCCACAACTACTAATACAAAGTATGCAAGAATAAATAGTCCTGAAAGGGCCAGAGATAAAGATATTGCAATTTTAAAATTTCGGTTTATTTCCCTGTTTTTCGAAAGCACTCTCCCAATTGAGAATATAATCATAGCTATTAAATACAAAATCACAAATAGAGGATGAGGTTTTTTAAAAACATAGGTAAGAATAAACCCTGCAAGTACCAATTGAACTGTCATTCTTAAACTGGCAACAATGAGAAATTTCATCTGGTTAATTTTCGATTTCTTCATAATTGCCAAAATAATAATCAAAAGCAAGTAGATTAAACTAAATTGCATTATATTTAATTTAATAATACTATTCATTATCCCCCTCCTCTCCAATCCGAATAATATTTTCTGCAAATGTATCAACAATTTGATTATCATGGCTAACAATAATAATTGAGATTTCCTTTTCTTTGCAGAAATCAACTATATTCTGAATTACCTTTTTACTATTTTCTTTGTCCAAAGCGGAGGTTGGTTCATCCAACATGATAACTTTGGGTAAAAAGGATAAAAAGATTGCCGTATAAACTCTTTGTCTCTCTCCACCGGACATGGTTGTACAATCCTTATCGAAAGGAAATTGGATTTGACACATCCGCAAAAACTTACTCATATATTCTTCGCTCGGTACTTCCATTCCCCTATATTCATAAAATTGCCGGAAATTATCCCGAATGGATGAATCAAACAGATAAACGGACTGACTGATTAAGGATATTTCTTTCCTTAATTCTATGGTATCTATTTGGGTTAACCGCTGACCATTGTAGAAAATCTCCCCTCCACTAGGTGTCAACATACCATTGAATAGTCGAAGCAGAGTGGATTTACCCGCACCACTGCTACCCACGATAAAATTAACTTTATCTTTTAGTATTTGAATATCCTGATAATGTATATTGTTTAAAAAAGATAATTTTTTTGTTTCTAAGATCACATTAGGCATTATTCACCAACTTTCTATATAAGAACAATATATTAATATATGNCTTTTTCGCATATTATACTCTTCATATGCTAAATAAAANNCTCATCATTTTGTAGTATACCTTAAATATTTACTAAGCTATACACAGTTTATTACAAATACTATCATAGGCTATTTTTAATTCTCTGTCTAGTTTGGTTAAAAGGTGTTTATTCTATATCGAAATAGATAATTTTATAAAGTTGTAAAAACAAAAATAGAGTTATAAAACTAGAAATTAGTTTTATAACTCTATTGAATAATAGCGAAGGAGGGATTTGAACCCCCGACACCACGGGTATGAACCGTGTGCTCTCGCCAACTGAGCTACTTCGCCATATGGGACCTATAGGGCTCGAACCTATGACCCTCTGCTTGTAAGGCAGATGCTCTCCCAGCTGAGCTAAGATCCCGGAAGCAAAATACGATCCATGCATATGCGCTAGATTATTCGACATTTTACTTTGTTTTGCGCCTCTCGAAAAGGCACTTTTCTATTATATCCAGAGGATAATCTTTTGTCAAGAGGAAACTTTTATTTTTTTAATAAATCTAAATCGCGTAATAATTTTTCTTTACTTCATTAATTCTTCAACGTCTCCTAGGCATTAGGTGTATTGCCATTCCTCCGATATCCTCCACTGCCTCCGTGATTGCCTCCTCATATGTTGGATGTGGCCGAATAACAGATGCTAAATCCTGGCTCGTTAAACCATTGGCAATTGCTGTAGCCAATTCACCTACCATATCCGTTGCCCTTTCACAGAAAAGGGTCGCTCCTATAATACGGCCGCTTGCAGTATCTGATATTACTTTGACAAAACCTCTCTCTCCGGTAGATAAGATGGTCTTACTATTACCTAACATTGGATATTTACCAACTTTAATTTCTAAGTCATTAGCCTTTGCTTCTTCCTCTGACATTCCCACCACAGCCACTTCGGGTGAAGTGTAGATACAAGATGGAATGATATCCAAATGGATTGAAGGGGTTTGATTATTCATGATTTCTACCACAGCAATTCCCTGTGCCGATGCCGCATGGGCAAGCTGTCTGCCTTTTATAACATCTCCAATAGCATAGATATTCTCTATACTTGTTTGAAATTTTTCATTAACTTTTATGTGTGCTCCATCCATAGCTATCGAAATGTCATTCCCAAACAATCCTTCTGTATTTGCCCGTCTTCCTACGGCTACTAATATCCCTTTTGCAGAAGTGGACTTTTGCCCACTCTTTTCTTCATATTCGCAAATTAGGCTATTGTCTGAATCCTCAATAATTTTAACTACCTTCGCTTTCGTATGGATAATTGCTCCTTTTTTCTTAAGATTCATAGCAACACTCTGGGATACTTCCTTTTCCATATTGGGAAGGATTCTATCCGCCGCCTCAATAATTTCTACGGCTGAACCCATCTCTAGGTAAAAGGTAGCCAACTCAATTCCAATCACACCACCACCAATAATAATCAGCTTTGAATAAAGCTGATCCCTTTGTGATAGAAGTTCATCACTAGTTATCACATTCTTTGAGTTTATTCCTTCTATAGCAGGAATGATTGGATTAGAGCCGGTGGCGATAAGAATACGATCAGTTGTAAGAAAGGTTTCTTCATCCGCATTCTGAATACGTATGCTATCTGCATCCATAATGGTGGCATTTCCTTCAATAATTGTAACCCCGTTTGATTCTAATAGGGATTTCGTCCCCTTACGAATCTTATCTACAACCTGGTCCTTACGGTCCTGAATCCTGTTTAAATCATAGCTCAGTCCAGAACAATGTATCCCCAGCTCCTGAAATTCTTTGGCTATTGCATACAGGTGGGAACTATACATTAAAGTTTTAGTTGGTATACATCCTCGATTTAGGCAAGTTCCACCGATTTCTCTTCTCTCAACGATTGCTGTCTTCATGCCCATTTTCGCCGCTTTGATTGCTGCAACATAACCTCCAGGCCCGGATCCAATTACTATTAAATCATATCTTTCCTGCATACTTCCCTGCCACCTTTCTAGCATACTCGATTACCAAGGAGAGCTTAATTTCCTCCTTTATTTCATTTAAACTACCATCTATCGATATCCGGTAGAAATTACTTGTTTATTTTAAAACTCTTCCCTAATTAATGTTATGATATCTTCTTGTATCACTTTAGTATTCTCATCCACTGGCATTTCATGCAAAACTTCTTCCATAGTATCTGCGGTAAATGATTTTCCTATTATATGGGATGAGATTTGTTCTATATATTCCGTATATAAAGAATCAGAGTAAACAGCGCATTCTTTAATAATTCCTGCCACAACACAAAACTGTAATTCGATATTGCCCCATGAAAATCTGCGTCCAAAGGTATCGCTAAATTCTATTTTCCGACCAAAGATCCATTCCCAAGACGAGAACTTCTCAACCCCTTTGTCGATCTCCTTATCATTTATTAACTCCAGTTCCAAAGGCTGGGGATGAAGTCCATAAACTTTGCCAAAGGCTAGAATCAATTCTTCTTTCATGGTATCTATGTTCAAATCCGGCCGATACTCCTGCAAATTCACAACCCGGGATCTAACAGAGTCAACACCTTTAGATACCAGTTTATCCTTTGCTACATTTAGGTAATGGGAAAGCATACGCATATCTACATGGACTAATATGGTTCCATGATGATAATTATGTATACCATCGGAATAAAAAGCATTACCAGAGAATTTCCTACCATCCACCGTGATATCATTACGTCCTGATTTTTCAGCCGGAATTCCAAGATGGTTCACGGCTTTTAAAATAACTTCCAACTGTTTTTCAAGATCATAATTCTCTTTACGAACGAGGAAAGTAAAATTTAGATTTCCCAAATCATGAAATACAGCTCCACCTCCAGATAAACGGCGAGCTAATTTTCCACCGTCCTTCTCTAATTCTGTGAATTTGCATTCTTTCCATGGATTCTGATTCTTCCCTATTACGACGGTTTTTTCATTCTGCCATAGGTATAGGATACATTCCTGCTCTCCTACATTCTTTAATAAATACTCTTCAAGAGCAAGATTTGCATATGGATCGTTTTCCTTACTGATAATATATCGAATATTTGTAATCAAGTTCTTCCTCTTTCTATCCTCACATGAACTTCATGAACTTTATTTAGGCATATACTCTTATCAAAACATCTAAATTTGTATCTAAAATTTCTATCTTTAATAATCGATTGGTTCGAGAAATTACATCCGAACCAATCATCTTTTTAAATATTATTTGAAATTATAATACTCTTAAATATTGTAAGCTAATATATCGCTTTTCGATCTAGTTGGATGCACCATCATAACGATATCTTAGTACTGGCTTACGTGCTGCTGCAACTTCATCCGGCCTTCCAATTATCGTATTCCTTGGATAATCACGCATGGCCTCTGGATGATCTACGGCTTCTTTATAAATCTTTTTGTAAATTTCTATAACCTCATCCAATGTTTCTTTTGTTTCCGTCTCCGTCGGTTCCACCATCAATGCTTCCGGAATAATTAATGGGAAATACATGGTTGGTGGGTGTATTCCATGATCCAGCATTGCTTTAGCAATATCCAAGGCCGTAACACCTTTCTCCTTCTTTAATTCTTCTAGAGAAATCACAAACTCATGCATGCATTTATCTGGAAATGGAATCGGATAGGTATCCTTTAAATGATGCATCATGTAGTTGGCATTGAGTACTGCACTTTCCGAAGCATGTTTTAACCCTTCCTTACCAAGGGTCAAAATATAGGTGAGAGCCCTGACTACAACCAGGAAATTTCCGTAGAATGCTTTTACTCTTCCTATACTACCTTCTTTATTGAATTCCAAGTGATAGTTTCCATCGTCATTTTCAATTATGCATGGACTTGGAAGATAATCTGCTAGGATTTCCTTACAACCAACAGGTCCGCTTCCAGGCCCTCCTCCTCCATGGGGAGTGGAAAATGTCTTATGAAGGTTGAGATGCACAACATCAAACCCCATATCTCCCGGCCTTGCAATACCCATGATTGCATTTAAATTCGCTCCATCGTAGTAATTTAAACCACCTGCTTGATGAATTATTTCCGTAATTTCTAATATATTCTCTTCAAATAATCCCAGTGTATTGGGATTAGTCAACATAAATCCAGCCGTATCATCACCAGCAGCTTTTCGAAGTTCCTCAACATCTACGTAACCATCCTTAGTCGAAGGAACATTAATAACTGTAAAGCCAGCCATAACAGCACTAGCTGGATTGGTGCCATGGGCAGAGTCAGGAACAAGAATTTTATCTCGTTTCACATTACCTTTGGCTTCATGATAGGCTCTTATTAATTGTAAACCGGTATACTCACCGTGGGCACCTGCTGCCGGCTGGAATGTAAACCGATCCATACCGGTAATCTCACTTAAATACTTCTCCGCTAGTACCATTACCTCAAGGCATCCCTGAATAGTATGCTCCGGCTGAAGTGGATGGATATCGGCAAATTCCGGCATTTTAGCAATCTCTTCATTAATCTTGGGATTGTATTTCATCGTACAAGAACCCAAAGGATAGAAACCATCGTTGACACCGAAGGTACGTTTCATAAGTTCAGTATAATGGCGGCTTAGTTCAGTTTCACTTACCTCTGGCAGATGAAGTTCTTGCTTTCTTTTATGTTTCTCACCTAATTGGATAAGAGGAACATCACTTGGTGGCAGAAGTGTGCAACCTCTCCCTTCCATACCCTTTTCGAATATTAGTTTCATACCGCCACCTCCTTAAGAATAGCAACTAAAGTATCTATCTCTTCCTTGGTATTTACCTCGGTTGCGCACCATAGAATATGGCCTTCATGCTTTCCGGTAAGCGGATATCCACCAAGAATTCCATGTCGTTCCAGTTCACCTAGTACTTTATTCACATTGCCAGGGCAAGAAGTTACAAATTCGTTGAAATATTCTCCCTCATAAACCATCTTAAAACCATTAATTTTGCAAAGTTGATCTGCTAGATAATGAGCTTTGGACATGGATAACATCGCTGCCTGGGTAAGTCCCTTGCTTCCCATAGCATCAAGATAAACCGCTGCTGTCATGGCGCAAAGTGCTTGATTAGAACAAATATTACTAGAGGCTTTCTCCCTACGAATATGTTGTTCTCGGGCCTGTAATGTTAGTACAAATGCCTTTCTCCCTAAGGCATCCTTCGTTTCACCAACAATTCTTCCCGGTAGCTTACGCATCAGCTTCTCTTTGGACGCCATAAATCCAAGGTAAGGACCGCCAAAACTCAGTGGTATCCCCAGTGGCTGTCCTTCTCCAATAGCAATATCTGCACCATACTCTGCTGGTGTTTTCAGAATTCCTAAGGAAATAGGATTACAACTAATAATATATTTTGCCCCGCAACCTTTGGCTAGGGCACCTATTTCATCACATTCCTCAAGTTGACCATAATAATTGGGTTGCTGTATAAGAAGGCAAGCTGTACGATCATCTAACAGTTCCTCTAATTGTTGCTGATCTGTTTTCCCCTGATTGCTGGGCGCTACTACCACCTCAATATCCAGCCCACTGCAATAGTTATTAATCACTTCAATCGTATGGGGGTGTAAGGTTTCTGTAAGCACTACTTTTCTTCTTTTTCGCTCAAGGCACATAACAATAGCTTCTGCCGCCGCAGTAGCTCCATCATAGACAGAGGCATTAGCAACATCCATACCGGTCAGTTCACAAATCATTGTTTGAAATTCATAAATCGACTGCAGTACACCCTGACTAATCTCCGCTTGATAAGGAGTATAAGAAGTAACAAACTCCTCCTTTGAGGTGATTTGTTTTACTATGGAAGGAATATAATGCCGATAGGCTCCTGCTCCACGAAAAATAGATTTAAATACATTGTTTTTTTTCCCTATTTTTCGCATTCGATTACTCACTTCCATCTCGGATAATCCGGAGGGTAAATTCAATTCTCTATTCAAACGAACTTTTTCTGGTATAAGGGTAAATAAATCCTCTATTTGTTCCTTGCCAATCGAATGAAGCATTTCCTGCTGTTCTTGTAAGGTATTTGGTATATAGCTTCCCATCCTATCCCTCCCTGCTTATGAAATCGTTGTATTCATCCTCCGTCAATAATTCTTCCTTTTCGCTCACCTCTTCCACTTCAATAAGCCAGGCTTCCATAGGGTCTGAATTAATTAGTTCTGGTTGATCTAATAGTATTTCATTTACTTTGCTTACAATTCCAGTTACGGGGCTGTATACATCAGATACTGCTTTTACAGACTCTACATCCGCAAAGGGTTCCCCTGCTGTTACCTCATCACCCTCCTCTGGAAGATTTACGAATACGAGATCACCTAACTCGCTTTGTGCGTAATCTGTAAGGCCAATCCTAACAACGGTTTCATCAAGAAATTGCACCCACTCGTGGCTTTCGCTAAATAAAAGTTCTTGCTTCATAATGATTTCCTCCTGTTCGATATTAAACATATTTATTTAATTGCTTAATCACAATATTTTCCCAATTAATTGTATGGCAAATATGAAGGCAGACGCTTAACTCTTATATCTAATAAATCATAGGATACTATCGCTTATAAAAAGGTAAGCTTACAACTTCTGCTGCTATCCTTCTTCCTCTAACCTCTACTTCTACCTGTCTACCAATTTCCGTATAGGATATATCTAATAATGCCATGGCAACTGCTTTACCAAGGTATGGACAATGGGTTCCAGATGTTGTAGTTCCAATCTGCATTTCTCCTATATAAACAGGGCAATTTTCCCTAACAATACCCCTACCTGTAATCGACAAGCCAACCCTCTTACGTGTAAGCTCCCTATTTTCTAAAGCCGCCTTCCCAATAAAATCCTCTTTATCAATTTTAACAGTGAACCCAATACCGGATTCTATTGGCGTTATATCATCATCCATCTCATGCCCATATAGAGGCATTCCCGCTTCCAACCGTAAGGTATCTCTCGCTCCCAATCCACATGGGATTAATCCTTCCTTTGTTTCCTCATCACCACTTACATTGCCTTTTGGATTACCAGCCTCCATCAGAGCATCCCAAAGCTTAGTGGCTTCCTCAGGCTTACAATACAATTCATATCCATCTTCACCGGTATATCCAGTCCTTGAAACCAAGCAATTTACCCCAGCTACAGATACATTATCCGTAAATGTATAATATTTAACCGGTAACTTCGAAGAATCAGCGAGCTTTTTCAGTATTACTTCGGAATTAGGACCTTGAAGGGCAAGCTGGGCTACTTCATCTGAGATATCCGTAAATTCAACATCACCAAATAAATGTGCTTTTATCCATTCGACATCCTTGTGACGGTTCGCTGCATTAACAACAACGAGGTATGAATTCTCATTTTTACGATAGATTAGTAGGTCATCAACCACTCCGCCACTATCATTACACATGGGGCTATACTTTACCTGACCATCGACCATTTTGCTACAATCATTAGTAACTAACCTCTGGATATTATCCAATGCATCCTTACCCGTAAATGTTACTTCACCCATGTGAGATACATCAAATAGTCCTGCTGCCGTGCGAACCGCCATATGTTCCTTAATTACACCTGTTTGGTATTGTACTGGTAAAAGATAGCCTGCATAGGGTACAATTTTCCCTTTGTACTGCAGATGCTTATCATAAAGGGGTGTTTTTTTCTCCATATTTATCCTCATTTCTACGCTGCCTTTTGCTTATTACAAGTTTGTAGCGCAGCGCTAATACAAACTTGCACGCGAATTAATATTCACATTGTAAAGATTCAATTTCTTCATAATATCCTCCAATTCACTTAGATAATACTAATATAGTGTATTCATTACACTTTGACACTTAATTAATTGAAAGCATCAAAAACCTAGATCCGCCTGTAAAAAACTTTAACTCCTTAATCATATATTCTATCAAGTACTTTCAAATTTAAACTTAAATTGTCATTATTTTTGTAAGAAAAAAGACGTACTGATTTCACAAACTATTAACATGTTAATATTCCTGCAATAATCAATACGTCTAGTCGATTTACCTGGGGGCCTTTTCCATGGCAATTTGCTCCATTATAATATGGCTAATAGGCAAATGTCAACATTTTTAATGCTTATATTCTATTTTTACTGTGAACTTTGACTATATTTTATCAAAGAACAGGATACACCTAAACAATTATCTTTTCAAAAGCAATTCGTTTGCTTTGGTCTTCCAAATAGATTACTCCACAATATTCAAAACCATACTTATACAAGAACTTCTGCATCGATTGATTCTCCTCATGGGTATCTATTTTAATGCTATACACCCTTCTTTCCATACACATTCTCTCTACTTGATCCAGAATAATTGATGATACCCCTTGCCCCTTATACTCCTCACGTACAGCAATTCTGTGTACAACAGCGTAAGGCCCATTACTCTTCCAATCACCTTCATAAATCCGATTATATGTTTTCTCTCCATCAAAGGAAACTGCAACTGTTCCAAGAATAACTCCATCCTTTACCAATACATAACCAATCTGATCCTGGATATCCTTCTTTATAGTCTCCATATCTGGATAGTTATTCTGCCACTGATCTATCTCCTGGCTTTTGAGATAAGCCTGGGCTTGTCTTATAATTTCTAGGATACCATCGGCATCCGCTAATGTAGATTTACGAAATTCCATATAATTCTCCTCGTATATTAAATTTTCTCAGTAATGTATCTTTTACCTAGCTAATAAATTTTTCTATAATTTCATCAACAGTAATTTCTCCGTCAACCAATGTTTCTATAACAGGATTGTCATTTTTAATATCCAAACTCCAATACTGCCTTGCCTTTTCAATACCCTATCAATTATTTTTTTGCATGTTATAACTCTATTATAGACTCCATTATGGTTGTTGTCATCAAATACAAATTTTTGTCCTATTATCATGGGTTTTTCAGTTACAACATGATATACATATAAATTCATTAAATATTCTCCTATTCACCCCAATATATGGTGATATATTATATTACTTCATGCTAAAAATCAATATCATTTACTGCACAAGATGAACTGACTTGCCAATTCACTTGTCATGAATCACAAAATGGGTATACAAAACGGATCATAAGCTTTGCATACCCATATACTTTCATCTGATTAAATCCAAATAAATTTAGTTTGCTATTTAATTAATAAATCACTCTATATCATTCATCATTCCAATAAATAATATCGCTCCAGTATCCTTATCTCGGATAATAAATAGGAAAGGCACATCCACAATAAAATCAATGGGTGGATCAAGAGGCATTGCCGTTGTCACAACTTCAATTCCGGTTGCTGCAGCTGCTTTCGTCCCCCACTCTTCTACTTGTATCTTTGCCATATGACTAACAGCACCTACGAAAAGGTCGTCACCGATTAAACCAAAGTCTGCACTACTTTCGTCAAATGCATCCACCATTCCTAGTTCTTGCAATGCATTATTTAAATTAACGGTTCCATATTCCATTTCAAACTTCGGTAATGCTAAAGTTCCCAACTCATGTTTAGC
>JGI24707J26582_10003145_pt1 | contig 12051 bp, 13 predicted proteins | sample BioPla1DNA1_FD_26582 | JGI IMG/M metagenome (IMG submission 26582) | reverse complement strand
ATACCTTTAATAAATCTTTTATTATTAGTTTTCTTAACTACTGCGTAAGAACTTGGAGCATTAGTTTTAATTAAAGTATCTTCAAAATATTTATCGCCGTCNNNAAATGGTTTATCCATAAGGAATAAAGCATAATGACAAAGTTCGTGGCGAAGTACATCTTCAATAGTACTAAAATCTTTCATTAGAAAAGCTGCGATAGCTTCTTTCTTACTAAGTTCGATTTTCATTGCTCGATTAGTGACTGGAGAAATTACTAATTGTCCTAGAGTATTTTTTAAGTGACCATTATAACTAATAGGGATTTCAAGTGATAGGTTAAAATGTTCTTTTAGGAACTCGTTAGCGAATTTAACTAGTTTTTGATGAACTTCGAGTGGAAGTCCGTATTTTAACATTACGTTGTAAAAATCATAGTCAAAATATTTAACAACTCGTTTTTCCATTTTTAATTATCTCTCTTTCATCTTTCTGATTATAGTATATAACATATATAGTCTATTGTCAAGAGTTTTGTGCGAAAAAAGTGGGGTCGAACTTTTGTAAATTCCGCAAGAGTGTTTTGACCCTAAATCCTTGGTATTAAAGGATTTCTGAGTTTGAAATACAGTTCCCTTATATATATTATAATATAATCCACTAAAGTGTCTTATATTATGTCGTCTTAATTCCCTCTAAACGTTTACTAACGTAAACATTCAGAGGTTCTGAAGACTCCTGCTCCTTCGTTACTTATATTTAATTTTCTTTTTTATTTAGCTATTAAAAATATTCAAGGTTCTTTATATAGTCGGAGCGTTTTATTTGTTTTTATTAAATTGATAAATATGATATTCATAAATTCTGAAAATTTAATTATCTACTCAAAAACCCTTTTCAAAAAAGTGGGGTCGAACTTTTGTAAATTCCGCAAGAGTGATTTGCCCTCAAACCATTGATATAAAAGAGTTTCTGAGTTTGGAATGCCATTGCCTTATATATATTATAATATGTATTATATATTTTTATTAATAAGTATAGATAAGTTTTAATCAAACTAATGTCATTTTTGATATTAGTTTATTTTATTTATAGTCAGAATAGGTCAAAACCTCTTCTAATTTTCTAGTTTCAAAAAAGTGGGGTCGAACTTTTGCAAATTCCGCAAGAGTGTTTTGACCCTAAACCCTTGATACTAAAGGATTTTTGTCTTAGAATTCCCTCTGCCTTATATAATATTATATATATTGATAAATAAAATATAAATAGATAAATATTCTGAATAATTAAGTAAATAATAAAAAGAACCTTGATAAATTAAGATTCTCTATTATATAGATATTTATAAGATTTATAAAATATAGTTTATAGATAAATGATACTTTTTAATTACGTTACTTTAGAAGAGTTCAGAAACGAAGTGCGTTCGTTTCTTAAAACTCTTTTAGTTAAGTTTCTTTATCTTTAAGATTAGACTCACTACGTTCGTTAATTTTTGAATGTGTTTTTATAGTTTTCTTTTTTATGCTTTAATTAGCTAAATAATGAATTACTAAGTTTCTTAATAAGACAGAATGAATGTTGTTATTATTGTGAAGTTCTTTTGAGAAACTAGAAATAACAAATTCTTTTTTAACAACAACACAAAAAGAGCTAATGATTAGGTTAGCGAAGAACTAGTATTTGATATGAACGTTCCGATAAAAATAAAGCGAAGCGTTAAAACATAACAACACAAAAAACTAACGAGCGAAGCGAGTTGAGGAATGAGGTGAGGTGCGCACCACCGAACCGATTCCTCTACTATCCTAGTTAATTCATAATCTTGAATTATAAAGTTATAAAGTAACTTAATTATGTATATTAAAATATATATCTAACTTAATAACTAATTACTGAATATAATGTAACTTAATAATATCTAACGAGATTTTTCTAGAGTAAATAAAAAGTAAAAATAAGTTCCGATATTAAAAAGTTAACCTAAAACACTAAATTAGATTCTTTAGTAAACTTGATTCATTATTTTGTTTACTAAATAAAAAAGCCTATAAATGTTACATTACTTCAAAATAGATTACTAGAATAAAATAGCAAAAGGAAAGAATTCTTGTTATCTATTGTTAGGTTCTTATTTAAAAAATCAGAACTAACATATTTTTTATATAATAAAACAAAGAAAATAACTTAACTTGAATATATAATGTAAAAGGAAATAAGAAAACAGCATAGAAGGATACTATGTTAGATTTAACTTGCACTTTATAATAATGAAACTGCATAATAAAGAAACTTAACCATAACCGAAGCGGAATAAATAAGACCTTAGGCAGTCGGCAGTCTAGTATAGGCAGTCCTATACAAAGTGTATACAAATGTATAGCTCATAAACTAGAATTTACTCTAAAATTTGATTTAAAATACAACTTTCTTAGGTAGTCCACTCTAGAATCAATTCTACGGCACCTAGGAGCTTCTCTACGAGCTTTTAGCGCTTTCCGAGTATAATTCTATACCAGAGAGCTAAACGAGCGTACAGAGCCTTCTAGACCCCTTAGAATCGATTTGTAAAAATAGAAAAAGAGACTTAAAACAAGTCTCTCTATTTTTTACTATTTACCACGATTCTTCAGCTTCTGCAATAATAAATCGAACGCCGTTATTCTCCATAGTAGAAACTTCTTCTCCAAGCTCAGACCGATACTCTATAGAAAATTCTGGATAATAAATTCCATTTTCTTCTAAATATTCATTAATTTCATCTAGACTTTCAAAGTTTCCTAGACTTTCAATATCTGGTTCAGTAATAACATAAGGTGCGTCCAAATACGCATATAATGTATAAGACATAAAATACTCCTTGAAATATACTTTTTATATAAACATATTATATAACTTATATCTAAATTAGTAAAGTATAATATATATAATTCTTGCTAAAGAAGTGAATATTTGATATAATATATAAATAAAGAAGAAATAAGAGGTTATTACTAATGCTATCGGAAGAACTAAGAAATATATATAAAAGTAATCGTCTAACAGAAATACAATTCAAACAATCTTATGAAGAGTATTGTGGAGAATATAAAAAATGGTTATTAGAATATAAAAATGATATTATAAGTTCTTTTATAAGAAATAAAAAAGAAGTTGCAAAATCTGTAATAACTTCTTATTTAAGCCCTAAGAGATATAAAGAAAATAGTGTACTTAGAATTCCTTTAACATTAACTCTTTCTAGGTATACCACTTATGATAATGTATTTCTTCCAGAGATAGATTCTTGGAAAACATTTTCATTAGAATATCATAAACCTTTTCCTAATGAGAAACTTCCTCGAAATCCTTTAGGAATACTACTACCACAAAATGACTCCCTTAAAGTTAAAATACGTAAAGAAAATTCTGAAATTCGTTACCAAATCAAAAAAGAAATAGAACAAGAACTTTGTGAATTGTGGGAAAAGATTCTATTAGAAGAATTAGAATCTAGTGGATTTTATTATAGTAAAAAGTCTAATAAATATTATAAATGGATTCTTATAACACTTTCTAAAACTAAAGCCGTATCTAAGGAATATGAAAATGTCTATAATGAATTAGTGAAAATTTATTAAATTAGAAAGAGATTAATGAAAATGGAAAATTTTACAAAATTCCAGACCTATGTATTATATCTACTTACAAAAGAATTTTCAAAAGGAAATTATGATTCTCTTAAAAGTATAAAAAAAGAAATTATAGCTCTAGCAAAAAATATGAATTCTAAAGAAGAGTATGATGTGTACAGTAATAAAACTTGTACTGCTCTAAAATTCTATAATGATGAAAAAGATGATTTTTTAGACTATGCTATATATTTCTGCGAAACAGACGAATATAATTGTCCATATATGAGGATTACTGTAAGAAGTAATAAGAAAAAATTCGAGGTGGGTTCCTTTAAATGATTAAAGCTAGAGACGTAAACGCAGAATATGGAGATGTACTAAAAATATATTCTACTGATGAAAAATTGAATTTACAAATATTGGGATTTTCCAATCCAGATTTTATATTTGGAACATTCTCTGATTATAATAAATTAGTCTTATATGGCAGTAAAGATGAAATACTTCTAGATACTGTTTCTAAAGAAAATGTAATCAAAATTCTAGATAAAAATTTGGTAGCTTCTATAGAAGAAGACATAAAAGCGGATATCTATATAATAGGCAAACAAGATTTTTCAGACTTTTGGGATTTATATAACTGGAAAAGACTTTATACAAATAAAAAAGACTAGGATTCCTAACCTAGTCTATTTCTTATTCTACGAACTGTGAAAAATCTATAGAGAAATATTCTTCAGTTTCTTTATATTTAATATTATTATCCTCTAAGAATTTTCTAAAAGTTTTATAATATGTTTCTTTCGGCAGTATATTCTCTAATTCGTTAAAGCTAAAATGTTTATAGCCAATTTCTATATTTACATTACCAGAAAAGTACTTATTAATATATTCATTCGCTTTTTCATAATCCATTCTTTTAAAACGTAACTCTTCATATTCATTCATATAAAAATCTTTATAATAAACAGTGACATAGAATACAAAATTTTGATATGGATAATCATCTGTATGAATCAAATTCAGTTTGATTAAACCTTCTCCTGTAGTCCCTGCTAAAGTTGCTCTAAATTCTTTCTTTATAATCATTTTACCTTGGAAATTATCCTCAGCTAAAGATTTACAATAACGGGTTATTTCATTTGAACAAACTGTACATTCTCCTTTTGCTTTCAACTCATTATATCCTTTAGCGTATCTTGCTATAATTGGTTCTATACTTTTCATTATCTATACTCCTTATAGTAAAAATATTTTTGTAAAGCACTTATAATTTTTATTTAATCATCTCTCTTTCACTTCTTTTCTGTATATAATATATAACTTATATCTTATATTGTCAAGAGTTTAATAAAAAATGGGGTGAATTTTTGGTAATTTCGCAGATGTTTTTTTTGACTTAAACCCTTATTAAAGGGGGTTAAATTTTGAAATGTCGTTCCCCCCTATATATATTAATGAATAAAATAAAATATAAACATTCTGAATTATTAAGTAAATAAAAAACTTAATAAAATATGATTCTTTAGTAAATATTTATAAAATACAAATAATAAATAATTTTAAAATAAAGTTTCTTTATATAGTCCAAAAACGAAGTGCAATTCGTTTCTTAGGATTCTTTTTGAGCTAAGTTTTTTATTTTACAAATAAAAAAAGATATTATATAATAATTATATATTAATATTTGATTAAAGGAGAATAAATGACTAAAGAAGAATGGCGAGATATAGCTGGATATGAGGGACGTTATCAAGTTAGTAATATGGGACGTGTGAAAAGTTTAGAGAGGACAGTTGTTGGGAAAAACGGCTCTCAACGAACTATTAGGGAACGGATTTTGAAACCTGATACAACACACGATGACTACTTGCAAGTCAAACTTTACAAGGGTTGCGGTAAGAAGAAAATTTTTAAAGTTCATCGCCTTGTCTGCGAAGCTTTCCACGAGAACCCAGAAAATAAGCCTTGCGTGAATCACATTGATGAGAATAAAGCAAATAACGCAGTAAGTAATCTAGAGTGGTGCACAGTCAAAGAAAACAATAACCACGGAACACGCAATACAAGAGCAGGTAAAGCCATAGCTAAAGCTCTAAACAAGCAAGTCGGTCAGTACACACGTGACGGTAAACTAATTAAAGTTTGGCAATCAACAATGGAAGTTGAAAGACAACTTGGTTTCGCCAACGGTGCAATAAGCGCAGTCGCTCGAGGAGAAAGAAAAACAGCATACGGCTACGTGTGGAAATATATCGATGAAGAAAAGTAACCTATATTATCAATAAAAAGAAGACTAAATAAATTAGTCTTTTTATTTTCTAGAAATAAGGTAAAAATTTGCATTTTAGAAAAATACTCTCATTGATTTTGTATACGTTATATCGAGGGAATTTGCAGGTTTTTAAACCCATTTTTGCCCATTTTTAACGCTACTGTACTTGGGCGATTAAATTTCGCTCTCAGAATTGATTTTTACAGAAATAAAAACAACATTTTTTTACTAAAACAGAAACGAATTTATAAATATAAAATACATAAAAAAGAGAACCAAGCGTTCTCTTTTTCTATTCTCTTGTTACTACTCTTGCTGGTATCTTATAATCATCTTCAGGAGAGTAGTAAATCATTTTAGGATAGTAAATCACAAATGAATCTTCTGGTTTAAATCCTAAATTTTTACGGATTTGGCTTGCTTCAAGTCCTCTAAATTTTCGATACATTTTTTCTTGTTTTTTAAAAGGGTAAGGGTCTATTTTTATATTGGTAAAAATATTAATATATAACGTTACAGATAATGCTATTAGACCCCCGAATACCATTGTATCAGCTATTAATAGTTTTTGAAAATCAAGAGAATAAGCTGATTCAAGATAAAAGTGCAAAAAAATACACAAAAAGAAGACTGAAATTATACTGCATAATAGCCAATACTTAGCAGAAAGTTTTACTTTGCCAAAAAACTCAGTTGTGTTTTTCCATTCGTTATCTTTATATATAGGAAAATAATTTAGATTACAATCTATAGTATTACATAGAGATTCTGCTTTTATATCTTTGTATTCTAATATAATATTATTCTGTAATTCTTCTGGATACAGATAGGATTTCTCACCTTTTTTAATTAGATAAAAACCTTGATTGAGAGTTATATGTTCAGGGTGGGAAATATGAAAAGTAAGCTCATAAGGAAAATCGTTAAAAGTATATTCTTTTTCAGAATCCTTTATTTTATTAATAGCAGTTGTAACCATTTGATTTTCAACAAAAATTTGTCTTTTTCTTCTGACCTCATCAGCTATCCACTTATCTCTTTTTTCTTTTTCTTTACGCCTTTTCTCTTCTTCTTCCACTCTTTGAAATTTTTCTCTATCCACTGCTGTAGGACTAGGATTTCGATAAATACTTTCTTTTGTTAGCTTTTTAGAATTTATCATAGATTATTTACCTCATTTCTTTAATTGTATACCTCTTTATACTAATTTATGAATAACAGATAAAATATATTCACTAACAATAGATTGAAATTCTTCTAGTAATTCGTGAGAAGTAGAAGAAGGAATTTTTATATATTTATCTTTCTCTTCTTCGTAGAATTTTCCAATCTCTTCCATTTTAGGAGATACTTTTCCTAGACGGATAGATAAAAACTCCTCTTTAAATTCAACTGGGATAGAATCTTTTTTATATAGTTCTGGAATTGATTCGTCCAATTCAGTTAGCATTCTGTAATATAAGACAGCTTTTGCTTGAGCTTTCAACACATCTTCGTTTACCCCTTTTGTAAAACGTTTATATTGTTTAAAGCCTAAGAAATAGAAAGACTTAGTAAAAATTTTAACCATTTCTTCTTTTTCAAGAAAATCTGAAAGTTTTTCTAAGGTGTCTTTAAAATCTTCTGCTACATAAGTAATTTTTGTAAAGAACTCAAGGATATTAAATGAACATTTCGCCATTTGTAAAGGCAAGGCTTGAACAGTGATAGTTTGAACGGAAATAGTTTCAGAAACTTTAACATCTTTTGATTGTGACGTAGATTCTTTAAAAAACAGATTTGATAATGTAGGTAGAACAAATGCTGTAAAGTCTAAATCAGAACCTTTTGTTTTAAGTTCAAAATGAGAGCTTCCACGAAGTCCTAGAGCAATCACTGTAATTCCTTTTCTTTTTAGGAATGATACTACTTCTTTAGATTTTTGTTCATATTCTTTATAGATTTCCATTTTGTATTCTCTCTCTTTCATCTTTGTAATCTTTCATCTTTGTAATTATATTATATACAATATAGAGATGATTATCAATACTTTTTGTTAAAAATTACATTTTAGAAAATGCCATAGTTGATTTTGAATACATTGTATCGAAGAAATTTGTAGGATTACCCCATTTTCAACTACCGTACTTGGCGACTAAAATTCGCTCTCAGGATTGATGTTTTAGGACGTAAAAAAATAAGATTTTAGCGAGTGTCTCTAAAGCTCACACTGTAAGTTAAAAAGGAAGAATTTTTTACAAATAAAAAGCTCTTGAAATTGAGTGCTTTTTATTTGTTTACTTTCCTTTTTCTTCATATTTCCAAACGTAGCCGTATGCTGTCTTTATTTTACCTCGAGCTGCTTTGCCTATGTAACTATTGTCAAATCCAAGCTGTCTTTGGACTTCCATTGTTGATTGCCAAACTTTGATTAACCTACCGTCACGTGTGTATTGACCGACTGATTTGCTTTTATTTTTAACGTTTGCTTTAGCAATTCTTGCAGGGCGTGTACCGTGGGTAAGGTTCTCTTTTCTCGTAACCCATTCCAAATTACAAGCTCGGTTGTCTGTCTTATCTTCGTTGATATGGTTAACTTCGGGTTTGTTTTGGGAATTTTCGTAAAAAGCTTCGCAGACAAGGCGATGAATATAGATTTTTTTCATTTTACTGCTATTATCGTAGAGATTGACTAACAAGTATCCATTGAAATTTTTAGTCGGTTGCAAAATCTGTTCTTTTACAGAATACTTTCTTCCGTTCTTTCTAGTGATAGTTCTCTCTAAACTTTTCACTCGCCCCATATTACTAACCTGATACAAGCCTTCGTAATCTTTTATGTCTCTCCAAATTTCTTCTTCCTTTTTATTCTCTTTTAATTTTAAACGTTCTGACAATTTTTTACTTCTTTCTTATTTGTAATTTTTGTATTTATGTTTTTGGTTTCTTTTATTTATAGCATAAATGTATTATATTAGCAAGATTTTTGGTAACTCTACTCATTAATAATATAATCTGTGGTTCTTACTCATTTTGTATATCTCTCTTTCGTTTCTTCCTGTTTATATTATATATAATATATCGTCAATAGATAAAAGGTATTTTTTTTTAAGAAACTACAAAAACAGACCTACGAGAATAGGTCTATTTTATTTTTTATTTCAATAAAACGAAACTTTTTTAGCAAAAATTATATTTTGGACAGATTGTGGTAAATCCTTTACTAACTCATTTAGGTCTGATTTCATATCTGCTTCACTATAATTGCTAGCTTTTCTAATTTCCTTAATAGTTTCTATTGCAAATACAATCATATAAATTATAGGAAGTATAGGCGAAATAAGGAATGAGAGAATGAGAAGGAAAATCTTCATAAGAATAGGTTTGTCCATTTTTTCTAAGAATATTAGAGTTATTCCAGACATAATAAATATATTTGAAGTTCCTAAAAATAAGACCTTGTCTACAATACTTTCAAGACCTGATTTAGGGAAGACAAACATTCCTTCCATAATAAGAACAAGGAGACAGAGGGCACAAAAAGTAAAAGCCACCCCACCGTTTTTGGTTTCTAGAAAGTTATTCTTATGTAAAATTTCTTCTTTTTTCTCAATTTTATCCTCTAAAAGGTCTTTCATTTCAGTAGGATATATATACACCTCAGATTCTTTTCTCAATAATGAAAAATCTTTATCAATAATAATTTTAGAAAGAGCGTCTATATCTCCTATAATAGACATATTTAGTTTCATAGGGAAGTCATCAATTGTATATTTTTTATCAGAGTTCTTTATCTCATTAACAACTTTTGTTATTTTATCTTGATAATAATTTAAATCATTCTTCCTTTTTTTGCATAAATTTTCATCTAGCATAGTAAAATACCTCTTTTTTATTTTTATTATAACAAAGTTTTAATAAAAAAGAAAGTTTGAAAAAGTATTTTGTACTCAAAACAAAAAAGAGCTAATAAAAGCTCTTTTATTCTTCTTTTATTAGTTTAAGCAGAAAATCCAATTTATCAGTCTCTTCTAATTTCTTTATTAATAAATATTTACGAATAATATTATAGATAAAATCCACTAAAATATAGTAAAAGAACCAACTCATCATTTTACCTAATAAGTATTTATATGGCTCAGGTTCAGTCTGAAACCAACAAAAACCTATAGCAATTTGAAGCAATACTTGTAATGTTTTATTGATTTCATAGTTAACATAACCAAAGAATCTAGAAAAATCTTTATCCTCTTTTTTAGTTACTAGGTAATGTTCGAGCTGGTTATTGCGAACCACACTCATAATAGAGTATTTTTTCTTGTCATAAGTATAATTATCTATATCTTTATAATGATTAGAAATAAATAAAGGTGTATTAATTTTCAAGGATTTTGATTGCTTTTTCATATTTTTCTTTTCGTTGTAAATCTTTTTCTGTAATTTTAGGTAGACGTGATAAATCTGAGTTATTACGTAAATCAGAAAGTTTTACTTCCTTAGCTAAAGAATTAGTTTTTACATTCCTAATATATGTAAGATAGTTTACATTTTTAGGTTTAGTAAGAACCTTAATAGCTTTAACAATATCTTTATCAAAGACTTTTAACAATTCTTTACTAGTAAGAGGTGTATCTTCTAAAGAATCGTGTAAGTATGCTATTGCTTTAGCTTTATTATTATTAACTCCATTTGCTACAGTCGTCAAATGTCCCGCAAAGTAATCTTTTCCTGCTTTGTCAACTTGTCCTTTGTGAACGATTTTTGCAATATGTTTAGCAAGGAGAATATTAAATTCGTCTTCTTCTAATTCTTCAAATAAATCATAAACATCAGTATCGTAAATATAGTAAGGGACTAGAGAAAAAGGAATGAGAGTAATCTTAAAGAAGGCGACTCGAATTAAATATGTTTCTTTTTCATTTTCTACTACTAATAGTCCTTTATGCTCTTTATCTAATAATTTATAAAAATGGGTCCATTTATTATTCATCTATATTTATCTCTCTTTCTTTTTTTATAAATATATTATATAATATATATATTAAGTTGTCAAGAATTTTTGTAAAATTGTGGAAGAAGACTAATTTATTAGTCTTCTCTTTTATTGGGAATCTATGATTATTTTTCTTCATCAATATATTCCCACACGTAGCCGTATGCTGTTTTCCTTTCTCCTCGAGCGACTGCGCTGATTGCACCGTTGGCAAAACCAAGTTGTCTTTGAACTTCAATGGTCGATTGCCAAACTTTGACTAACACGCCTTCACGTGTGTATTGGCCGACTGATTTGCTATTTGCTTTAGCAACTCTTGCACTGCGGGTACCGTGTTTGCAATTTTCTTTGGCAGTGCACCACTCAAGGTTACTTGCTACGTTATTTGCTTTATTCTCATCTATATGATTCACGCAAGGCTTATTCTTAGGGTTTTTGTGAAACGCTTCGCAGACAAGGCGGTGAACTTTGTGCGTTTTCTGCTTACCACAGCCTTTACAAAGACTAACTAGCAAGTATCCGCCTCGGTTTGCTGCCTGCTTTAAAATTCGTTCTTTTCGGTATTGTTTTGAACCACCTTTTGAGGGGACAGTTCTCCCTAAACTTTTTACACGACCAAGATTACTAACTTGGTATAAACCTTCGTAACCTTTTATGTCTCGCCAAGTTTCTTCTTTTTTATTCTCTTTTTGTTCTAAACTTTTTGACAATCTTTCTCATTCTCCGATTCTTGTATTTTTTATAATATTTATTACTTCTGTATTCATATTTTCGTTTCTTTTAATTGTAGCATAAATATATTCTATCAGCAAGATTCTTAATATCTCTACTTATTCATATTCATAAGGATTTGGGACTTCGTAAAAAATCTGGTTCATTATTATAGCAAGTTCTCGTTTGCGTTCTTCTGTTGTAGACGGCAATCTCTGTTCCTCGTAATATTTGTGAACTTTCTCTTTTGCTTCTAATGATTCGTTTGTATGAAACTGTAATTCAAATTTTACATTATCTGGGCTGATTAATTTAACATTAATCCCTTTATAACCGTTCCTAAGCCACGTATTCTTTTCTTGATATATCTTAAAACCTTTTTTTTCTAAATCTTTTAGAATTTTATCCTTATTTTTTATATAATCTTTAGTTTTACTCACTGACGTATAGCGGACTACGTCAAATAAATCATTAATAGAGTTAACTTCTTTTCTTATTAA
>JGI24707J26582_10003144_pt1 | contig 12052 bp, 12 predicted proteins | sample BioPla1DNA1_FD_26582 | JGI IMG/M metagenome (IMG submission 26582) | reverse complement strand
ACTATATACGATTTTATCTATATTCTCCGAATTTAGCATTCTTATTTCCTTATTTTCGTCCTGCTTATTAATAATATCAGCAATAATGTCCATGGTTTCAGAATTTTTTAGTGCATTCATATTTCCACTTTTAATATCACGCATAAAAGCATTTACTAAGTTAATAAGTTCATTTTTAGACTGATTTCCATCCAGCATAACTAATAAATTTCGAACAGATTGGTTTAAGAAATCCGTATTATCATTAAATCTTGAAAGATTATACTCAGTAATCGATGCTAATTTTGATATTTTTGAATTATATAGGATACTGCCCTCTATTTCATTTAAGACTATAGCTACTTCTTTTTTTAAAGTATTAAAATTTTCATCTGCATCAGCATCCCTTAGTTTTTCTGATAATGCTAGTATCTTATCCGATAAAGTCCTACTTGCACTTAGACTTTTACCTAAATAATTCAGATTATTCCCAATTGCATCTAGAATATCCCGCCTATTCATCTCATGATTAATAGCTTTAAGTAAAGTTGCAACACTTAATTTCGTATCATTATCAGGGTTTATCCCTATAACACCACGTAAAAAGTCGAATAAATCCCCCTTAAACGATGTCGCTTGATTCTCCTGCTTAATCATCTCTGAGGCTATATCCTCAGGTTTAATTAATAATGAGCTAAACATTTTCTGAATTTCCTCAGTAAACGCTTTATTATTCATAGGAATAAGCTGAATTATCTCCTCTAGCATGTAAATATTTTTCAGAAAACTAACTGTAACGGCTGGATCCTTTAACAAATTCATAAGGATAGTCGGCTTGCCATCCTTATCAATCATACCACCGTAATTCTTCAGCATTTCTGATCCTGCATCGTTTACTTGTGCAACTCTAGTTACGTCTATTGGATTAAATGGTGGGGCATCTGGTCCTGAAACTTGTTTTGTAGGATTAATTTGTCCTCTATTTATTAATGGTGTTGTTACCTTAAGCATATCAGCCATAATTAATCCCTCCCCCACTATTATTTATAATAGCTTTATCCTCGTAAATTATTCACTATTTGCTCTAGTTCGTCCGCTGTTGTAACCACCCTTGCACTAAATTGGTATGCCTTTTGTGATAAAATTAAATCTGCCATCTCTTCTGCAATATTAGTATTTGAACGCTCTAAAGATGTTGTATAAATTTTATTATCTGCCTCTGGTGCTAGACGTGGTTCGCCAGATATATCCGTTGGTAAAAAACTAGTCTTATTAATTTTCTGCAAACCATATGGATTATCAAATGTAAAAACGCCCAATCTATCAGCTATTACCGCATTATCAATTTCATTTGTTTCTGTATTATATTGAACCGTAATTCTTTGTTGATTTGAATCTAAAACATATCCCCCATCAGAAGACACAAGATAGTTCCCATCCTGTTCAACACTTATATCAAATGCACCATTCCTTGTATACTCTATCCTGCCATCACGATTAATTGCAAATAAACCATCGCCAGCAATTGCAAAATCTAGTGCATATCCTGTATTATGCAAATGCCCTTGGTTATAGAGTAAATCCTGTGAGCTAATCTTTACACCATGCCCAGTTAGAACCCTCTCACCCTCGTTGCGTGTGAGGTTTTGATTAATATCCATAGTCGATTTAATTAAGCTATTAAAAGATGATTTATCAGATTTATAGCCATATGTATTTATATTAGCAACATTATTTGCTATTATATCAATATTATGTTGATACGCTCTCAAGCCTGATGCACCTGTATAAAACGCTATATTCATTATTCATCCTCCTATCCTATGCTTGCTAATGTTGCAGCCTTTGCATTCATTTGGTCAATTATACGTAATGCTGAACTGCATGATGAGAATGCCCTTTGTGCTTCAATAAGCCTTGTATATTCTAAATTCATATCAGTATTTGAACGCTCTAGTACATTCTGATATACAGTAGCATTGTTTAATTCTACAACCCCTGATGCTGAATAAAGTCCATTATTATATTTAATCATATTTGCATTTTCAGCTGGCATTGTGATTAGTAACCTATCTAAATACTGACCATCTGAACTAAAAATACTACCATCATTACTAACCATGAAATCAGAGGAACCATTAAGATTTATTGCTCCATTTTGCCCTAATACCCTTCCGATTCCACTTAAAACCAGATATCCTTCTTGGTCTATATTAAAACTGCCATTACGTGTCATATACTGTCTTTCTTCACCTTGAATATTAAAGAAACCCTCTCCTACAATAGCCATATCAAATGGATATCCTGTTTCATCAAGTGAACTACCACTGAAATTAGTAATAACATCATCAACAAGGCTAACAGCTGAACCAACACCTATCTGCTCTGTATTATTTTTCTCTATCCTTGTTAAAAACTCCTGATCAAAAGTAGTTGCAATTAAACGTTCGCTTTTATAACCAGTTGTTTGTGAGTTTACAAGATTATTTGAGATTATATTTAAATTTCTTTGCTGTACCAACATACCTGATGATGCAGTATAAAATCCTGATAGCATAAGCTGACCACCTTTCGTTTTAAACCTATATTATTAAGTTTATCACACATAAATATTAACGTCAATTAATTCAAACTAATTCATATAAACTTAACAGCAGGTACATTTTATTATGCTAATTCGTTCATATAAACATCCATTTTACTCTTGAGTTTTAATATTGCACGAGAATGTAGCTGTGATACACGTTGTGGTGTAACATCCATAATTTTTGCAATATCAGCAAATAATAAATCCTCATAGTAATATAAAGTTATTAACAACTTCTCACGCTCAGTCAGAGAATCTATCCCTTCCTTCAAAACTTCCCTTATTTCATTCTTCATAAGGTTTTTTTCTGGATAAACATCATCATATGANGATGAATCCATTACATCACCGAATTGTGATACATTTTGTATTAGTTCCTCAAAGGATAATGTTATCGCATTTGTAGATTCGAAATTATATTGTGATAATTTTTCTACTGATATGCCCATTCTTTCTGCAATCTCTTTCTGAGTCGGTTCACGCATAAGTTCATTACTAAGCTGATTATAAGTTTCAGTTATTGCCTTTGAAGTTGAACGAACCCTCCTTGGGACAAAATCTTGTTTTCGTACTAAATCAATTATTCCACCCCTCACTCTCATAAAGGCATATGATTCAAATTTTATCCCTCTTGATACATCAAATCTTTCAATGCAATCAATTAAAGAAATAACACCTTGATTAACCATATCTTCAATTTGTGCATAGCCAGAAACTATCCCTCTTAATTGAACAGCTGTCGCTTTTGGTATATACATAAAATTCATGACTAATTGGTTTCGTATATTAATGTCTTTTGTTTCTTTATATTTTTTATGGAGAACTAAAAATTCGTCTTCGGTTAGATTGTTAGTTTTATTATTCAATTCCAATTTTTATCACTCCATTCTATGCTTTTGGTTCTACCGATATACTGCCCAATGATTGTACTTGTATTTGGCTATCAATTTCATTGAATGATAACACCATTACATTAGGATAAAACTGGTCAATAAGCTTCTTAAAATACATTCTTACCATCGGTGAAGTTAGAACTATTGGTACTTGAACTAAATCCTTAATTTTATCTATTTCGGCTGTAGCTGATACTATTATCTTTTGAATTGATGCTTGGTCAAGTGCTAAATATGAGCCACTTTCAACTTGTTTAACTGAATTCGCAATCATANTTTCTATGCTTGTATCAAGGCTAANNACCTTCATCTGACCTGCCTCAGCAAANTTTCTTGATATCGTTCTCTTTAATGATTGGCGAACATATTCGGTGAGCATATCTATATCTTTAATCTTNCCAGCATAATCACCTAATACCTCAAGTATTGTTTCTAAATCCCTTATAGGTATATGTTCCTCAAGTAATTTTCCCATAACTTTTTGTAAATCATTAATTGTAACCAAATTTGGCACTGTATCATTAACAATTGAATCATTTGTCTTTTTAAGGTTTTCAAGCATATTACCAACTTCCTGTCGGCTGAGTAACTCTCTTGCATGTGATTTAATTATTTCAGATAAATGTGTTATAATCACTGATACAGGGTCTATTAATGTGTATCCAAGTAAATCTGCTTTGTTCTTTTTGTCCTCGCTAATCCATTTAGCCTTAATACCAAATGCAGGTTCTATTGTTTCAATACCCTCAATACTGTCACCATCAGGTGGGGCAAGTGCTAGGTAATGGTCCATAAATACATCACTTCTTGCAACCTCTTCACCTTTAATACATATTGTATATTGATTAGGATTAAGTTGTCCACTATCTTTTAATTGCACTGGTGGTATAATAAAACCCATATCCTCTGCAAACTGCTTTCTTAACATTACCACTCTATCAAGGAAGTTGCCCCCACTTTTTTCATCAACAAGTGGAATTAAGCTATATCCAAACTCTATTTTTATTTGCTCAACATGTAATAATTCATATAAATTTTCAACATTTCTATAATATGACGCTTCACTTGTTATCTCCTCAACCGGCATTTCTTCAGCGAGGTTTTCTACTGCAAGTTGTTCACCCTGCATTCTCATCAATAGGATTCCTAATAAAATCAATCCACTAGATAAAATAAGAACCTGCAATGCTGGAAATCCAATAAAGATAGTAAATAACAAAACCACTCCTGTTAAAATCAATACTGTAGGTTGTGATAAAAACTGCCTAGACATATCCTCAGCAAGCGTTGATTCTGATGATGAGCGTGTAACTACCATACCTGTTGCAACGGATATCAATAATGCTGGTATTTGTGATACAAGACCATCTCCTACTGTTGATGTACTATATATACCCATTATTGTATTAAAGTCACCCATGCCACTTAGCATACCAACTAAGACTCCGCCTATCAGGTTTATAAATGTTACAATAATAGACATTATTGCATCACCTTTTACAAACTTTGTAGCACCATCCATCGAACCAAAAAAGCTTGCCTCACGTTGTACCTTTTCTCGACGATATCTTGATTCTTCTTCAGTAATTGTTCCAGAGCTTAAATCAGCATCTATCGCCATCTGTTTTCCTGGCATAGCATCCAAAGTAAATCTTGCTGAAACCTCAGCTACACGCTCTGAACCCTTTGTGATTACTATAAATTGCATTAATACAATAATTAGAAATATTACCAATCCAACTACAACATTACCACGTATAACAAAATTTCCAAATGTATCTACTATCTCTCCAGCATAACCATTATTAGTTAGTATTGAACGTGTTGATGATACGTTTAATCCTAGGCGTAGCAAGGTTGTAACTAATAGAATTGTTGGAAACACTGAAAATTCTAATGGCTCTTTAACATACATTGTAATTAGTAATATTACTAATGCTAATCCTATTTGTATAATAAACAAAAAGTCCAATATTGGTGTTGGCAATGGAACGATAAGCAAGAATACAATTACAATTATAAACACTGGAACTACATTCTTAAATAAACCNGCTAATTTTCCCATTTTACTTCAATTCCTTTTTCTTCACACTATATACATATGCCAAAACATCGGCAACTGCTTGATAAAAATCCTTTGGTATCTCTCCTCCTATATCAACTGCAGCATACAATGCCCTTGCAAGGGGTTTGTTTTCTGTTATAATAATATCATTATTCTTCGCTATTTCTATAATCTTTAATGCCACAAAATCAGCACCTTTTGCAACTAATATAGGTGCATTATTATCCTCAGAATCATATTTTAATGCAACTGCATAATGTGTAGGGTTTCTTATTATCACATCAGCCTCTGGCACAGCTTGCATCATCCTATTCATTGATCTTTGCCGCTGAATCTGTCTAATCTTTCCTTTTATCTGTGGGTCACCCTCAGATTGTTTATACTCTTCCTTAATTTCTTGTTTAGTCATTTTTAAATTCTTTTCAAAATCCCATCTCTGATAAAGAAAATCAAAAAATGCTAAAAATGCAAATATAATAGCTATGTTCTTTACAACTGTAAATATCATGTTTCCTGTTAAATATACTGCTTGATTCACTGACATATCCATCATCTTAGGGAATATTGATATAATTTCCCGCAAGGTATTATATGTTATAGTTACTAATACAGTAACTTTAAGTATCGCTTTTAATAATTCCATTACACCTTTAAGTGATATCATCTTTTTTATGCCACTTAAAGGATTTAATTTGCTAAACTTAAATTTAATAGATTTAAACGATATAAAAGCTTTTGTCTGTGCAATTGTGGGCAATACAGTTGATAGCCCCGCAATTAATAACATTGGTAATGANGCAATCAATATTGTTAATGCCCCATTTAAAAATAATAGCCTTATATCAGAAGCTTTTAATCTTTCCTGAGTTTCAGTAAGTGAAAAACAGGTCTTTATTGATTTAATAAGTGTCTGGCTTGTTATGGGATAAANGAGTTTAAATGCATAGTATACCGCTATTAAGGATACTGCTGTTACCACTTCTTTGCTTTGTAATATACGCCCCTCTTTTCTCTCATCTTTCCTCTTCTTGGGTGTGGGCTTTTCGGTTTTTTCTCCTGCACCACCATTTGCCACTCATAATCCCTCCCTATGAGAAACTATAATCTTATTTATTTTCCTATGATTGCATAAAGTGAGTTTTGCAAGCTATCAAACATTATACCTATATAATTATCTATAAAGTTTGCCATTGGCTGTGAAAAAGCTAAAAGGATTATTAATGTAAGTAATATCTTTGACTCCATATTGATTACAAAGATATGTATTTGTGGTATCAACTTCATTAATACACCTAGGCAGATTTGTAAAATAAAATGTACTGCTAAATAAGGAAATGTAAGCCTTATTACTAACGAAAATGTATCGATAAATAAATCTATTGCAAAACCACTTATTGCATCTATATTAAATTGTGGAACTCCTACTTGAATAATGTCGTATGATGAGTATATAATCTTAAATAATAATAAATGGCTATTCGTTGTGAAAATATATAATATAAAAAACATATTGAGAACCTTATCTGATACCGCCATTTGTACATTTGTACCAGGATCAAATATTTTTGCCATACTTAATCCAAATTGAGTATCAAGAATCTCCCCCACACCCAATAGCATATAATAAAAAATACTGATTACATATGAAAAAAGAAATCCAATAAATAATTCTTTTATCAATGTAAAAACGAAAAACAATGTCCCATATTCCATTGTCCCAGATGGTTGTATCATTGGAGCAATCACAATTGTTACTATCATAGCTAGTCCAGCTCTAATTCTTGATGGAACACCCCTCTGGGTAAATATAGGATTAAAAGCAATTACACCCACCAATCTCACAAGAACCATTATATAAATATATATACTATCAAAATTAATACTCAGCATGTTATCCTCATATATTCGCTATTTTATTAAAAATCAAGTTGAAAAACTCATTAAATGCGTTCATCATTGTCGACCCTAATATTAAAAGCATAAGTGATATTACAATGAGCTTGGGAACAAATGTAAGGGTTTGCTCATGTATTTGTGTCGCCGCCTGAAATATTGCAACCAATAGTCCTATCACTATACTTGCTAATAATAATGGCCCTGCTACTCTTAAAGCTAAAAGCATTGCATTGTTGAATATTTCTAAAATTTCACCCTGTTTCGTAATATCACCCCATTTCTATATTTTTAGAACTTCGTTAACGAAACCCAACTATTAACGATTGAATTAGCAGTGTCCAGCCATCAACTAATATGAAGAGCATTAATTTAAATGGCAACGAAATCATTGACGGTGGTAACATTACCATCCCCATTGACATCAATGTACTTGATACAACTATGTCTATAATCAAAAATGGTATATATAGTAAGAATCCAATTAAGAATGCCCTTTTGAGTTCGCTTGTTATAAACGCTGGAACTATCACTGTTAAGCTTAGATCCAATAATTTATCTTGCGAGCTAAACTCTGACATATCTATTTGTCCTACTGAATCTGATAATGAAAGAAACAAATCTAAATCTTCTTCATAAACCTGTTTTAACATAAATACCTTTAGGGGTTTAACACCATTGGCAAGTGCTTCTTCCTGTGTAATTTGATTTTCCTTAAAGGGTTTATATGCCACATTGTTTATTTCCTTTATTACAGGCGACATTATAAAAAGTGTTAAAAACAAGGCTAAACCTGTTAATACCTGATTTGGAGGGGATTGTTGCGTTCCCAATGCATTCCTTAAAAAAGATAAAGATATTATTATTCTTGTAAAGCAAGTTGTCATGAGCAAAATTGTAGGTATTAATGCTAAGAATGCTAGCATAAATAACAAATCTAATGCACTTGTTGGATCCCCTGCTTCACCTGAATTTATATCGATATTAATTCCAGCATCAGCATTAACATTCAAGCAATAGCACATAGACACTAGAATTATAATAATTACTATATTAATAAAGAAAAATATAAAATTCTTCTTCATATCATTGGAAGCACGAGTTTTAATCATCTTTTTCCTTCTCCAAAATTTCTTTTTCTTTATTTAAAATAGAAAACTTATTGCTTGTTATGTTCTTCAATATGCTTGAAAAATCTGTATTGTTATCACTATTCTCTTGAGTATGCAGAGATGATTCATCAATATCAATTATCTTTTCTATTTGATTATTAGTAATACCAAGCAACATAGTCCTATCTGTAACCTTCACTATAATCAGCAATTTATCTTGACTTAACGCAACCTTTTCTATGATTTTTATATTTTTACCACCAATACCCTTAAAACCATAACGCTTTCCTATGAATCTTGCTGAAAAATATGCTGCAACCAGTATTAATATAAAAAATATTATTCCTAAAATAATAGAGGTGAGCTGTTGAATTGTTCCTGGCAATATAACTCCTCCTTATTTTCTTAAAATCNAAGAAATTTATTTTTAAAATTTATTTAACAAAAAGCTACTATCCCCTACTATTTCGGTTATTCTTACACCAAAGTTATCATCAATTACAACTACATCCCCACGGGCAATTAGTTGTCCATTAACAATAACTTCAACAGGAGCACCTGCCTGCTTCTCAAGGTTTATCACTGTACCTTGAGCAAAGTCAAGAATATCCTTCATCTTAATTTTAGTCTTTCCAAGTTCTATAGAAACATCAAGCAATACATTCATTAACAAATCCATATTATTTTTCAATAACGGTGAACTCAAAACTGAATTATCAGTATTTTCTGAAAAATTGGGAAACTGAGTTTCTTGAACGCTAACGCTGGAATTTCTAATCCTTACAGAATGATTTGACTGTGGTTGATTTAAATTAAGTATTGAACCAACTGTTATTTCATTCCTTATATCATGAACCTGACTATCATTAGACGTTGTATTATCCTCTGACTCCTTTGGCTCTTTTGCCTTAGGGGAAGTTTTCTCTTCCTTAACCTCTTTATTGTAAGATGTTAATTTATTAATTGCATTTGCAGTATCTAGCGAGATTAGTAATATTAGGTCACTATTTAAAACCCCATTAATATCAATTTTTAATGAGATATAAGCTATCTTTTCTTCACCAATATCTAAGGCTTCTTTTATCGAATCNCTACCTTCAAACAACTTAGTTTCTGGAGGTTCTATTTCTATTTTTATATTCAAAAATTCGCTAAGTGATGAAGAACTAGAGTTCAGCATTTGGTTTGCTATTTCATTTATTGTGCTTAAGCTAAATTCATCAAATGAAAANTCATTAACATCCTCGTTTTCAATATTCATCAAAAGATTAAGTATCGTCTGTATATCAATTTTTCTAATTAATACTGCGTATTTACCTAATAACCCACTCCTGTATGANCAATCAATAATTAATCCATCATCATATCCAATTAGGTTTATTTCATCTACTTCTTGTAATATAACTTTCGATGTGCTTATATTAATTTGTTTNTTTAAAATGGTTGAAATTGCAACGGCTGCTGAACTCGCACTTATGTTTAAAACTTCTCCTATTGCATTTAATTCTCCATCAGATAAATTTCTTTTCCCCATATGACTACTCACTCCTTCCATTTTTCTTCCTAAACTCAAATTATGTCCTTTTTATTACCAATTAANATTAACTGAATTTAGTCTCTTTCCATATCCACTACTCTCCAACTACTTCGCCAATTTCTCCACTATTCTCATTAGAATAAAAACTACCGAAAATTAATTCCCATTCATCTGATTTACTACTTGCCCCTTCAATTGGTATTACCACAATCTCAACACGGCGATTTTGCATACGCCCTTCTTCTGTATCATTATNTGCAACTGGGTAATCGTTTCCTAATCCAATTGCAATAAGCTGAGTTGAGGCGAGCCTACAAACCTTTTCAAAATAATTTGAAATAACTGTTGCACGCATTGACGAAAGCGTTCTTTCATCAACGCTAGAATACGGTGCATTAGCAGTATATCCTTTTATTACAACTTTTGATATCGCATTCTCATACTTTTTTAATGCTTCCCCCATAAATTCCATTATGGGATAACTAGTAGAAAGCATTGTTGATTCATCAGGATTAAATAAAACATTATTTGAAAATTGTATATATATATTTTCATATCCCTGCTTTGTTTCCGCCGATGTGCCATCGCCATCTGAAGTTCCATTATTTAATGAGCCCTTTTCAATGTAAATGCTATCAGACATATCATTTACTTCAATATGGGTTTTTAGGTAATTGTATAAATCACTGAAATCTACATCATCTGAGTCATCATCTTTATCACCTGGATTAATACTGTTTAAATCCCCAGAATTATCTATTAAATCATCACCGTCATCTACTACTGTAAATATTATCTGATCAACCTTTTCTGTACCATGAATATTAAAAGCCTTTACTAATTCTGCCCATTTATCCTCTTGTATAGAAGACATACTATACATTGCTACAAAGAATGTCATCAAAAGCGTCACCATGTCACCATAAGTATCCATCCAGCTTCCGCCTTCATCAATTTCCTGCTTCTTCCTTGCCATTTAACGACATCCTCCTTATTTATTTTTTTCTTTTCTTGTTTTCTTTCTGACCATAAGTTCCATCAGCTGACATTACCTTAGATGTCTGTGAATCTGGTAGCAACCTTATTAACTTTTCCTCAATAAACTTAGGATTATCCCCATCCTGTATGGCTTGTACACCTTCACTAATAATAGTTTTACATAAATACTCTTCATCATGACGTATTTTTAGTTTATTTGCCATTGGCTTAAACCAAAGGTTAGCAAGTAAAACTCCGTATAAAGTTGTAATAAGAGCGANTGCCATATTAGTTGCCAAGCTGTCTTGATCCGATAGATTTCCTAGCAGATTAACAAGACCAATTAGGGTTCCAACCATTCCAAATGCTGGTGCATATTCAGAAGCCTTATTATAAAATGCAATATCCTGCATATGTCTATCTGTAAAATAATCAAGTTCCATCTCAAGCAATGTTTTTACTTTATCAGGTTCAACAGAATCTACTACAAGCAATAATGCATTTTTTAAAAACCTATCCTCAGTTTCGTTAAGCTTATCTTCAATTGCTAATAATCCATTCATTCTTGCTTCCTTTGCAAAAGTAACAATTTGATCTATGTAGATATATGGATCATGCTTTTCTGGAAAGAGAACCACCTTAAAATGTTTCCCAATCTTTGTGAATGTAGAAAGAGGATATGATACCATAAGGGCACCTACAGTACCTCCGACAACTATTGCTAGAGATGGTACATCCCAGAAGGACATAAGCTGTTTTGTGATTATAATTATTTTTCCTGTTTCGGGGTCAGAGCCTAACATTATTGAAACTAATGTTAAACCAATACCTAATATCCACCCTAGTATCGTCATTATATCCATAAAATTGAACCACCTTTATTATACTTTTATGATTATTTCACTGAATCAATTATGTCCTTAAATACTTTCCTCCGAAACTGTAAGGTCATTTTCACAACGTCTTGCATCGATTCTTCAACTATATAAGTTATCCCATTAGTTAACC
>JGI24707J26582_10003143_pt1 | contig 12053 bp, 10 predicted proteins | sample BioPla1DNA1_FD_26582 | JGI IMG/M metagenome (IMG submission 26582) | reverse complement strand
CAGAAATTGTTATGGCAACTCCATTACGGAACGGAAAAATAGATCCTCATTTATTAGTAGCTGCTAAGGCTTGTGGTGTTACTACTGTGCTAAAAGCTGGTGGTGCGCATGGGATTGCTGCCTTGGCTTATGGAACGGAATCTTTAAGAGCGGTTGATAAAATTGTTGGTGCTGGCAATGTTTACGTAACATTAGCCAAGAAAATGGTTTTTGGCACCGTTGGTATTGATTCGATAGCCGGACCAAGTGAAATTTTAATTGTGGCTGATGAAACAGCGCCAGCTAAATATATTGCTGCTGATCTGCTATCCCAAGCGGAACATGATTGGGAAGCAGCAGTGTGCTTAATTACTACTAGTGAAAAATTGGCTCATGAAGTTTTAGTTGAGATTGAGGAACAATTAGCCACATTGAGTACAGCGGAAATTGCCCGTTCAGCTTTAGACACTTGGGGCTTGATTGTGGTTACTCGTGATGAACAAGAAAGCATTGAATTAGCTAATATTTTTGCTGCCGAACACTTAGAATTGATGGTGAAAGATCCATGGACGATGATGGGCAAAATTCGGCATGCTGGAGCAATATTCTTGGGTAAATATTCATCAGAGCCGATTGGCGACTATGTTGCAGGTCCAAATCATGTGTTGCCGACTAACGGTACTGCCCGCTTTTTATCGCCATTAAGTACTAATGATTTTCTAAAAACCTCTAGCATTATAAGTTTCTCAGTAGATGGTTTTCTCAAACATGGACCACATGCTGTTGAAATTGCTGATCGGGAAGGTTTAGAGGCTCATGGAAATGCTATTCGCGTTAGATTAGACGATTTAAAGGCTGGTGAGCAGAATGAGTGATCCAGTTCGGGTTGGGGAAGTTGCTCGTAAAACAAGGGAAACAGATATTAGGGTTAAGATTTCCCTTGATGGTACAGGTACTAGTCAGGTGCAAACAGGAATTGGTTTTTTTGATCACATGCTTACAGCGTTAGCCCGGCATGGCTTCTTTGATCTGCAAATAAGTTGTGTTGGCGATCTAGAGGTTGATGGTCACCATACCGTGGAAGATGTAGGGATTTGTCTAGGACAAGCCTTTAAAATAGCGTTAGGCGATGGGTCAGGTGTAATACGGTATGGTAATGCATTTGTACCAATGGATGAAGCTTTAGTGCAAGTTGCCTTAGATATAAGTGGTAGACCTTTTTGTGCTGCAGATTTACAACTTCCACAAGCTCAAGTGGGAGCATTTGATAGTTGTTTAGCAGAAGAGTTTTTCCGTGCCTTTGCGTTTAATGCTGGAATTACTCTCCATATTCGACAGCTAGCGGGGACAAACACTCATCATATAATTGAGGCAGCCTTTAAAGCCTTGGCTAAAGCATTACAACAAGCAGTTACATTTGATCAACGAATTGACGGAACCCTTTCTACTAAGGGAAGTTTAGATTTATGAACATGAAAATATAGAGAAGGGGTGTTTTCGATGCTAATAATTCCAGCCATTGATATTATTGATGGGCAGTGTGTTCGCCTAGAGCAAGGTGATTATGAAAAAAAGACCGTTTATAGTAACGATCCTGTAGAGATAGCTTTAGATTTTCAAGCGGAAGGTGCCGAACTAATTCACTTGGTAGATTTGGATGGTGCAAAGGCCGGTCAACCTTTGAATTTAGAGGTAGTTAGTAAAATCGTTCAGGCTTTAGAAGTGCCAGTGGAACTTGGTGGTGGAATTAGAGATCTAGCAACTGTAAGGCGAGTTCTAGATCTTGGGGTAGAACGAGTAATCTTAGGAACAGTTGTTTTAAATAAGCCAGAATGGTTTGAGCAGGCAGTAGCTGAGTATGGTGAACGAATTGTAGTGGGTATCGATGCGCGTAATGGCTATGTGGCTGTGCAGGGATGGCTGCAAACTACAGAAAAACGTGCCTTTGATTTAGCGTTAGAAATGAAAGAAATCGGTGTGCAAGAGATTATTTACACTGATATTGCTCGGGATGGAATGCTGCAAGGGCCTAATTTAGTGGAATTAGAGAAAATGGGGGCTACTGGTTTAAAAATAGTTGCTTCTGGTGGAGTTTCAACTTTCAACTTTAGAGGATATTCATAACTTGAAACAGTTAGAAGATCAAGGAGTTTATGCGGCAATTATCGGTAAAGCTCTTTATACTAAAGATATTAATTTATCCACTGCTATTAGGCTAGCTAGGGGAGAGAACTAGGATGACGGATTATAAACGGATCATACCTTGTTTAGATATTAAAGATGGACGAATCGTCAAGGGCACAAACTTTGTTGGATTACGAGATGTTGGAGACCCAGTGGAATTAGCAGCTGTTTATAATCAATCAGGAGCTGATGAAATTGTCTTTTTAGACATTACCGCTTCCACTGAAGATAGAAGTATTTTGTTCGATGTCTTGGAACGGACTGCAGCAAAACTAACTATCCCATTAATCGTTGGTGGCGGAATACGCAGTACTGAAGATATTCGTAAGATTTTAGCTGCCGGCGCTAGTAAGGTTTCCATTAGTTCAGCAGCTGTGACTAATCCAAATTTGATCCAGCAGGCTGCTGAGGAATTTGGCAGACAGCGAATTGTAATTGCCATTGACGTTAAATGGTCGTCTGAGAATAACTATTGGGAAGTCGTTACTCAGGGAGGCCGAAACTTTACTGGCTTGAATGCGTTAGAATGGGCTCGAGAAGTGGAGGAACTTGGTGCTGGTGAAATCTTGTTAACCAGTATGGATGCTGACGGTACTAAAAATGGTTATGATACTCANCTAACTGCAGCCGTAGCCGNTGAAGTAAGTATTCCGATTATTGCTAGTGGTGGAGCAGGTAAATTAGAAGACTTTCGTGATATTTTGACCATTGGAAAAGCAGATGCTGCTTTAGCTGCTTCTTTGTTTCATTTTCAAGAATTAAGCGTCCAGCAGGTTAAGGACTATCTAGCTAGTTGTAATATTCCAGTGAAAATCAGTAAAGCATAATGGGGGTAGCAGAAGTGAATATTAAAGAATTAAAATTTAATAGTGATGGATTAATTCCTGCTATTATCCAGGATAACAAAGGGCAAGTTCTAATGTTAGCTTATATGAATGAAGAATCTTTAGCCAAAACTTTAGCAACAGGTTATACCTGGTTTTATAGTCGTAGCCGACAAAAATTATGGCAAAAAGGTGAAAGCTCAGGTAACACTCAAGAAGTGTTAAAAATCGTTGCTGACTGCGATGGTGATTCTTTGTTAGTTACTGTTCAACAAAATGGTACTGGAGCATGTCATAAAGGAACTCCAACCTGCTTCAGCTATCCCGTAAAAGAGTTTGCAGAACAAGGGACAGATTCTCAGTTAGTTGGTGCAGAAGTTTTACAAGAAGTGTATAATGTAGTTTTAGATCGTAAACATCATCCAAAGGAAAATTCTTATACTAATTATCTCTTTAGAGAGGGAATTGATAAGATCCTTAAAAAAATTGGGGAAGAGGCTGCTGAAACCATCATTGCCGCCAAGAATACGGATTCATCAGAATTAATTTATGAAGCAAGCGATTTTCTCTATCATTTAATAGTTTTATTAGTTGAAAAAGAGATTAGTTTACAGGAAATCTGGCAAGAGTTAAGTTCACGCCGATAAAAAACCTGTCCAATTCTATGGAATAGAAAAGGACAGGTTCTGATAATTAACTGATTACCTGAAAAAGTTATGATTGCCTATTTTCAATTTGATGGGATCTTTGTCCCATTGTTGCCAAACCCAGGGACGTTTACCATTGGACCATTGTGGTACTTTGTTAGGCGCGAAGAATCCAGTAGCGCCCATGGTAGGATCCCATCCGGCTAAAGCTTGTCTCGAAGCGTCTTTAGCACTTTGAGTTGCCGGTAGATCAATGGTGCCGTTTTTGACCGGCTCATATTGATAATACTTAATGCCATTGGTGACAGTCACTTGATAAACTACTCCAGTAATGGTGTTAGGGTAGCGACTATCCAATACTCGATTAAGCACCGTGGCTGCTACTGCAACTTGTCCGATATAGCTTTCGCCACGGGCTTCTGAACTTACCAGGCGGGCAAATAAATCTAATTCAGTTGGGGAGATCTTTGGTGTCATAGCGATATCCTTAATGGTATTGCCATGGACATAGACTTGGAGTTCAACCGTGTTGTACCAGGTTTGTTTAGCCCGTAAGGTATAGGTACCATTAGGTAGGTTGTCCACTTGATAAGTACCGTTTTTGATCGGTATGATTCTACCGTCTATTTCAATGTTCCCTGATTCTAACTTGAAATCTTTATANGTTGGATCATAAACTGTTCCGGTTAGTGATCCATATTGGCCAGTACCCTCACCTCCAACATTGTTGTTTTCTTCGCCTGGCGGAGTAACATCAGGCAATCCGCCAATAGTACATCCAGAGAAAGATAAAATAAGGATAAATAAATAAAATAAGGCCAACTTTCGTACCAAATGTTTCACATCCTTCCAGAGTTGTAATATTTTCTCTGATTACTTTTTCGCTTTTTAGCCGAGTAAACCTTTAGGTTGTTTATGGAAGGAGATCAGTTATAATATAGATTGATATTATTTTGCTAGGAGGATTTTATGGATTATCTTAAGGCCCTTAACCCGCGGCAGCAAGAGGCGGTTCAAACAGTTGATGGCCCATTGCTAATTATTGCCGGGGCAGGAAGTGGTAAAACGAGAGTGTTAACTTACCGCATGGCTTATTTAATTAGTGAATGTCAGGTTAAACCTTATAACATTTTAGCTGTGACCTTTACCAATAAAGCTGCTCAAGAAATGAAAGAACGGATCAAGCAGTTGATAGGTGCAGTCGGGGATCAGCTTTGGGTAAGTACCTTTCACTCAACTTGTGTACAAATTTTAAGGGCAGATGCTGATAAAATAGGTTTGCAGCGAAGCTTTTTGATTTTTGATACAGCTGATCAACAAATGGTTATTCGGGATTGTATGAAGGAATTAAATTTAGATTCTAAGCAATTTGAAGTTCGTGCTTTACTTGGCAGTATCAGCAATGCAAAGAATCAGCTGTTAACGCCAGAGTTATACAAAAAACAAGCTGCAGATTTTTGGACTACTACGGTAGCTCGGGTGTATGAAAAATATCAAAACAAATTAGTTGAGAATAATGCTTTAGATTTTGATGACTTAATTATGTATACCGTTTATTTATTTAATGAGCGGCCAGACGTATTGGGAAAATACCAACAGCGTTTTCAATATATTATGGTTGACGAGTATCAAGATACCAACCATTCGCAATATACTTTAGTTAATTTATTAGCCCAAAAGCACCAGAACTTATGTGTGGTTGGTGATGATGATCAATCAATTTACGCTTTCCGTGGCGCTGATATACGGAACATTATTGATTTTGAAAAAGACTATCCGCAGGCCAAAGTAATTAAACTAGAACAGAATTATCGTTCCACACAAAACATTTTAAAGGCTGCTAACCATGTGATTAGCAATAATACTCAGCGGAAAGGCAAAGAATTATTTACGCAAAATCCCGAGGGAGATTTGCTGTTCTTTTATCAAGCTGAAGACGAACGGCAAGAAGCCAATTTTATTGCGGAAACAATTAGAGAAGGATTAGCTGAAGGTAAACATACTTATCAGGATTATACTATTTTATATCGGACTCATGCACAATCTCGTATTATTGAAGAAATATTTATGCAGCGCGCAATTCCTTATCGGATCGTTTCCGGCTTACGTTTCTATGATCGTAAAGAGATTAAAGATCTCACAGCTTATTTACGTTTAATTGCTAATCCCTATGATAATTACAGCTTTCGCCGGATTATTAATGAACCTAAACGCGGTTTAGGTGATGTAACAATTTCTCGTGTGGAAAGTTATGCAGAAAGTCAGGGTATTAGCCTATTTCAAGCCTTAGATTCATTAGCTGAGATACCTAATCTTACTGGTAAGTACCAAAAAGAATTGGCCAACTTTAAGAACTTGATTGATGATTTACGGCAAAGCAGCGAAAGCTTAAGTATTACCGATTTAGTAGACAAGGTGTTAATCGATAGCGGGTATTTGCAAGCTTTGCGCAGTCAAAAGACGGTTGAGGCTGAAGTGCGAGAAGAAAACTTAAAAGAGTTTAAAACTGTTACTTGGCAGTTTGATCAGGAAGAACAAGCAGATTTAAATACCTTTTTAGAAAAAATATCTTTAATGTCTGATGTAGACAACTATGATCAAGATGCTAACGTAGTAACGATGATGACTTTACATGCAGCTAAAGGCTTGGAATTTCCAGTTGTATTTTTAGTAGGTATGGAAGACGGAGTCTTCCCTAGTTCCCGTTCTTTGTGGGAACCAGGACAAATCGAAGAAGAAAGACGATTAGCCTATGTAGGTATAACTCGGGCAGAGGAACAACTATATTTAACTTGTGCGAGAAGGCGTACGCTCTTTGGACAAGTTAGTCAAAATCCCGTTTCTACTTTTGTTAAGGAAATTCCAGCTGAGTTAATTGAAGAAGTAGAAAAACCTACCAGTATTTACAGCCAAATGTCATTTGCCAGCATGCCAAAACCGATTCAGAAATCTGGATTAGCAGCTAACTTCGATCGGCCCAGAAGCTTAGGGGCTAATCTTGAATTTAAAGTTGGTGATCGAGTGCGGCATGCTCAATGGGGTGAAGGGATGATTGTAGCCATTTCAGGAGCTAAACAAGATATGCTGCATATTGTCTTAGCTAACAATGAGATAAAAAAGGTTTTGGCAGGAGTAGCCCCTTTAGAGAAGATTTAGGAGGGTAGATCTATGAGTCAGACAGCGGATATGCAAAGAATAGAAGATTTACGTAAACAGTTAAACTATCATAATTATCGCTACTATGTCTTAGATGATCCAGAAATAAGTGATGCTGAATATGATCGAATGATGCGTGAGTTAATCGAATTAGAGACACAATATCCGCATTTAGTAACTATTGATTCACCGACTCAAAGAGTGGGACACACTCCTAGCAGCGGTTTTAGTACAGTGCAGCATCAGATCCCTTTATATAGTCTAAGCAATGCTTTTGATCAGGAAGAATTGCAAGCCTTTGTAAATCGAGTTCAACGCAGTATAGGTCAAGATGTTGAATTTGTTTGTGAGTTAAAAATTGATGGATTAGCCGTTTCACTTACCTATCAAGCGGGTGTCTTCGTTCAAGGACTTACTAGAGGTGATGGACAAACAGGTGAAGATATTACTCATAATTTAAGAACGGTACGCTCTTTGCCTTTGCGTCTAAATGAACCTGTGGATATCAATGTCCGAGGGGAAGTTTACATGCCTAAAGCTTCCTTTCAGCGCTTAAATGCGGAAAGAGAAGCCGCTGGTGAAAGTTTATTTGCCAATCCGAGAAATGCAGCAGCTGGTTCGATTCGTCAACTAGACCCTCGGGTTGCAGCTAGCAGAAACTTAGATATTTTCATTTATGGTATTGGAGCGGCAGAAGCCTTAGATTTAAATAAGCATGATGCTTGTTTGAAAAAATTAAGCGAGTTGGGTTTTAAAGTAAATCCTAGCTACCAAGTTTGCCGTACAGCAGAGGAAATTTGGGATTTTATCCAGGACTGGACCAGTAAACGGGCATCTTTACCTTATGACATTGATGGAATTGTAATAAAAGTTAATGATTTGAACTTACAAAATCAGTTGGGTTATACTGCGAAAAGTCCCCGTTGGGCAATTGCTTATAAATTTCCTGCTGAGCAAGTGGTAACTAAAGTCTTAGATATCCAGGTACAAGTTGGACGGACTGGAGCCCTAACCCCATTAGCTATTTTAGAACCAGTATTTGTTGCCGGTTCCCAAGTAAGTAGAGCTACTTTGCATAATGAGGATATTGTAAAGGCTAAAGATGTTAGGATTGGCGATTATGTTCTTGTACAAAAAGCTGGTGATATTATTCCAGAAATCGTAGAGGCTTTAGTAGAACGGCGTGATGGCTCGGAAATACCCTTTGTGATGCCGCAACATTGTCCCGTATGTGAACAGCCAACAAAACGTTTACCAGGAGAAGCTGTTACCCGTTGCGTGAATGGTCAATGTCCTGCTCAACAGTTAGAAGGGTTAGTGCATTTTGCTTCACGTAATGCGATGGATATTGCAGGGCTAGGACCAGCAGTAGTCGAACAACTAGTGCAGGCAAACTTAGTTAAAACACCAGCAGACTTATATAAACTAACCTTTGATGATTTGGTACAGTTAGAACGATTTGGTAAAAAATCAGCAGAAAATCTGTTGGCAGCTATCGAACAAAGTAAACGGCGTTCGTTAGCTAACTTAATTTTTGCTTTAGGAATTAGATTAGTTGGTGTTGAAGTTGCTCGTGAACTGGCTATGAACTTTAAAACGATGGAACGACTGCAGCAAGCAAGTATTGAGGATTTAATGGAGATAGATACTATTGGCGAGAAAATTGCTGCTAGTATAGTAGATTATTTTAGTTCTCCAGCAAATCTGCAATTAATTAATGAATTAGCGGCTGTTGGTGTTAATATGGAAATGTCTCAGGAGAGTCAAGCTGAATTANTCTTGGATGGCTTAACCTTTGTAGTAACTGGTAAGTTGGAAAGTCATAGCCGGAAGGAAATGGAAGATTTGCTGCGCAGTCTGGGAGCTAATGTTACGGGAAGCGTTAATAAAAACACGGATTATTTGATTGCTGGTGAAAAAGCTGGTTCTAAGCTTACCAGAGCACAGGAATTAAATATAACGATTTTAAACGAAGAAGAATTTAGACGTTTTTTAGCAGAAAGGGGTGTGAATATTGATTGAAATTACTGAGATAAAAAAAATAGCTGATGCTGCTAGAATTAATTTGACAGCAGAGGAAGAACGAGAATTGCAAGGATACCTAAGCCAAATGTTAGCTAATTTTGATAAGCTGCGTTCGATAGATACAGAACAAGTTGCCGCAACGATTTATCCTATTGCTGTTGAAAGTGTTCTACGCGAGGATCAAGTAGAAACGAGTTTAGATATAGAATGCGTGCTTAGTAATGCACCAGAATCAGTGAAAGGATATTTTCGGGTTCCACGAATTATGGAAGAGTAGGAGGTTTGGAGTTGGGATTATCTAAATATAGCGTTACTCAGTTACAAAGTAAGTTAGANCAGCAACAGATTACTAGTAGAGAAATTGTGGAAAGCTATTTGCAAAAAATTGAACAATCTAACAATAATGCCTTTATTACTGTTACAGCCGACTTGGCTTTACAGATGGCAGATGAATCAGATCAGCGGAGAAAAGAGGGTAGACTATTATCTTCGTGGGATGGCATTCCGATTGCGATTAAAGATAATATTAGCACTGATGGCATTAAAACAACAGCTGCATCTAAAATGTTGGCCGATTATATACCGCCATATGATGCTACAGTAGTTAGCAAAATTAAGGCTGCCGGTTTGCCGATTATTGGTAAAACTAATATGGATGAATTTGGCATGGGTTCATCTAACGAAACTTCTGCCTTTGGTAGAACCTTGAATCCAGTAGATCCAACGCGAGTACCAGGAGGTTCAAGTGGCGGTTCAGCTGCAGCAGTAGCTGGATCAGAAGTGCCTTGGTCTATTGGCTCTGATACAGGCGGCTCTATTCGTCAGCCAGCAGCCTTTTGTGGAGTCGTAGGTTTGAAGCCAACTTATGGTCGAGTTTCGCGGTATGGATTATTTGCTTATGCTCCTTCTTTAGATCATATTGGGCCAATCACTAAGGATGTACAAAGCGCGGCTGCACTACTGCAAATCATTGCTGGATCGGATTACTATGATGCCACAGTCGCAAAACAACCAGTACCAGATTATACTCAGGCTTTACAAGTTGATGTAACTAACCTTAAGTTAGGTTTAGCAAAAGAATATTTTGCTGGTCTAAACTCGGAAATAAAATCTGCAATTATGCAGGCTATCAATGTCTTAGCTAGTGCAGGAGCTGAGGTTACTGAAATCTCTTTGCCCATGGCAGATTATGTGAACGATTGCTGTTTATTATTGTCTTGTGCTGAAGCAAGTTCTAGTTTAGCACGGTTTGATGGAGTTCGCTATGGTTTGCGAGTAACTGGCACTGATAGCGTGGAAATGTTTAAAAATACACGTGCAGCAGGTTTTGGTCCCGAAGTAAAACGTCGGATTCTCTTAGGGACTCATCTGTTAAGTGCAGCTAATTACCAAAAGTATTATGCGCAAGCTCAGAAAGTACGGACTTTGATTATTCAAGATTTTGCCAAAGCCTTTGCTAAAGTAGATGTAATTGTAGCACCTACAACACCAACAACCGCTTTTGAATTTGGCTCCAAAATTGATCCGCAAGAAATGTATAAATCAGATTTTTATACTATGGCTGCCAATTTGACAGGCATTCCGGCAATCAGTTTGCCTTGTGGCACAGATACTCAGAATTTACCGATTGGTATTCAATTAATGGGTAAACATTTTTCTGAAGAAACACTATTACGAACTGCCTACACTTTACAGGAGTTAAATAGTAAGCAGGTGAAGAACAATGACTAAATATGAAACGATTATTGGTTTAGAAGTTCATGTGGAATTAGCTACCAAAAGTAAAATCTTTTGTGGTTGCACCACCGAATTTGGTGGCGATCCAAATACTCATTGTTGTCCAATTTGTCTTGGTTTGCCTGGCAGTTTACCAGTGGTTAACCAACAAGCAATTGAATATGCTATTAAAGCAGGTTTAGCTTTAAACTGCTCCATTGCAAATTATAGTAAGTTCGATCGCAAAAATTATTTCTATCCGGATTTAACGAAAGCTTACCAGATTTCCCAGTACGACCAGCCTCTTTGTTTAGCTGGACATGTGGATTATGAATTAGATGGTCAGACTTATTCGGTGAGAATTAATCGGATTCATGTAGAAGAAGAAGCTGGTAAATCGGTGCATAGTGGTGACAATATTCTTGGCTCCGAGTTTTCACAAATGGATTACAATCGGGCTGGAATACCGTTAATCGAAATTGTAACAGAACCGGATATACGTATGCCAGCTCAGGCTAAGGCATTTTTAGAACAGCTAAAAGCCAATTTAGAATATATTAAAGTAAGTGACTGTAAAATGGAGCAAGGCTCCTTACGCTGTGATGCCAATATTTCTTTGCGTCCAGTAGGCTCCACTGAGTTTGGTACCAAAGTTGAGATTAAAAATCTAAATTCTTTCCGAGCTATTGAACGGGCTTTAGAATATGAAGAGCAGCGTCAAGCTGAAGTTTATGATCAAGGTGGAACAATTTATCAAGAAACTCGTACATGGGATGAAAAGCTAGGTGTTACGGTCACCATGCGTACAAAAGAGGAGGCCGATGATTACCGTTATTTCCCTGAACCAGATTTGCCACCTTTAATTGTTGAACAATCTTGGATTGATGAAATCAAGGCTACATTGCCAGAATTGCCCTTAGCAAGAAAAAATCGATTTATTGAGCAATATAAGTTATCTGATTATGAAGCATCATTATTAACAGCAACTCAAGAATTAGCGGACTTTTTTGAAGCAGCCTATCAGTCTTTTCCTAATGCAAAAGAGCTGTCTAATTGGTTAACAGGAGATTTTGCTCGTTTATTAAACGCTTCAAACTTAACGATTCCGGAAATACCAGTTCAACCTGGTGATTTAGCAGAGTTGCTCAGTATCGTTAAGGATGGAAAAATTAGTGGTAATCAGGGACGAGAAGTATTAGGCATGATGTTTGACAGCGGTAAAAAACCTGCTCAGATCATTAAGGAACAAGGATTTGAACAAATTAGCGATACCAAAGAATTGGAAGGAGTTATAGACCAGATTCTCAGTACTTATCCCGATGAGGTAAAAAGGTATCAGGCAGGAGAAGATCGTTTACTTGGCTTTTTCGTTGGCCAAGTAATGAAGGAGACCAAAGGTAAAGCTAACCCTGGTTTAGTTAATCAAATCATTAGGAACAAATTACTTGCCGATCAGTGAAGCAGGAATTATTGTGGTTAACGGGGAATTAGTTTTACTAGAAAGGTAGGGGTGAATCTTGGA
>JGI24707J26582_10003139_pt1 | contig 12058 bp, 12 predicted proteins | sample BioPla1DNA1_FD_26582 | JGI IMG/M metagenome (IMG submission 26582) | reverse complement strand
GGCAGTGTGAAATCTTTTCTGTAAATACCGGTCTTCTACAATAAAACCAAGGTAATGATGGCCAGATGGCAGATTCTGCTATCTGGCCTCTTGACTTTTACATTACCAGAAAACAGACAGATATGTCAACGGCGCCCGGCGAAGACGGGCGTTCATTTTACCGTTGACAAAGCTGACTTTTTCTGGTTATTCAGGCAATCGACCATCATACATAATGGCCAGTTCTCCGTAAACTTTGNCCCAGTTCCGAACAGGTAATGTCCACTTCTTCGTAGCTTCAAATGTGGACAGATATAGCGCTTTCAGAAGGGCGGTAGCGCTGGGAAATACACTGCGCTGGCGGTTCAGTTTCCGGTAAGTGGAGTTCAGACTCTCAATGGCATTGGTGGTATAGATCACTTTACGCACTTCTGAAGAGAACTTAAAGATCGGGCTAATCGCATCCCAGTTGTCATACCAGCGTTTCATCGTACGTGGATACTTTCCTTCCCAGGCTGCTGTTACCTCATCCAACGCTTTTCGACCTTCCTTCTCTGAAGGGGCATTGTAGATGGTTTTCAGGTCCTTTGCGAATTGCTTTCTGTCTTTGTCCGCAACATACTTCAGGGTGTTCCGTACCTGGTGTACAAGGCAGCGCTGGTATTCAGTGTTGGGATAAGCGGTCGCAATAGCTTCCTTGATACCGCTCAGACCATCTGCGCATAGTATCAGGATATCTTTTACGCCGCGGTTTTTTAGCTCATTCAATACTGTAAGCCAGTATTTGGAGCTTTCGTTGTCACCGATCTGGATGGACAATACTTCTTTTCGTCCTTCACAGTTGATTCCCAGAATGACATAGGCTGCCATCTTCCGGATTATGTTATTGTCACGCACTGAATAGTGAATGGCATCGATGAACACGACCGGATAAATGTCGTTTAAAGGCCGTTTCTGCCACTCCTCAATCTGCGGTAGGAGTTTATCCGTCACATCGGAAATGAAGCCTTCTGATACTTCAAAACCGTAGATATCCATGAGCGTGGCAGAAATCTGACGGGTGGTCATTCCCTTGGCGTACATGGAGATAATCTTTTGGTCAATCTCTGAGATATCTTTCTGCCTCTTCCTGACTACTTTGGGTTCGAAGGTGGATTTGCGGTCCTGCGGAACATCTATCTCCATATCGCCGTAGCTGGTTATAATTTGCTTCTTTTTGTAACCGTTTCGGTAATCATCACTGTCAGATCGTTCAGACTTTGCATAACCAAGGTGTTCGTCTAGTTCAGACTCCAGCATTGCCTTGATGGTACCGCCAAGAAGATCTTTCAGGGCTTCTTGAATGTCAGCAGCAGACTGAATGTCGTACTCCTGCAGCAATCCCTGAATGATGTTCCGTTTCCCTTCGGTCATAGGACCGGGTTTGAAGAGTTCTTTCTTTTTGTTCGCCATAACATGGACCTCCTATAATTTATTATTCTATCATAGAAGGCCGTGGGTTTCTCACTTATTTACAGACTTTTTTCACAGGCTCATGGTTGGTATGAATCAATTTAAGATAATAGTTATTCGGCGCAGAAATCGAGTAGTTATTGCTAGCAGAACACGGATCATACTCACTTATAGCAATTGCAGAATATAAGCCTTTGTAGTATTCAGGATAGCCTTCCAAAACACCCTGATTCTTTAAAATATCAAGTGCACTTATCGGTTTCTCACCATAGAATTGATATCTATATATAAAGTCCACAACGCCATGTTGTCCTTCGTAGTACGCTTCACAAGCCACATGACCATTATATGCCTCACTTGTATTTGCCAAGTAAATTATACGGCAGGGTATGTCAAGGCACTGTAGCAATACTGCTCCAACCCTAGCCATATCTGAGCACCAGTCAGTACCGCGGCTCAGTATCTGTTTCTCGGTTCCGCCAAAGAGCATATCATCAAAGTTTGTATTGTATGAATCCGCAATATTCTGCGTATACTTTAGCACATTTTCTATGGTTTCTTTATCGCTGGGAGCTTTAAACTGCTGCGCAAAATGATAGAGCTCATGCTTTCTCATGTCGTAGCGAGCAACCCCTGAATATAGAAACGCAGCAGACTCATCATCAAGCAGCACCATGTTTTTCATTAGTTCATGGTCAACCGACGCAGGGTCATGCAAATCATTTCTAAGCATATATTCATATGCCTTTCCAAACACTCCATAGCCTATTTTCATTGTTTGATTGTATCCTTATTAGTAATCTGTATCTTTATCAATTCTGATAAAAAACACGCTATATCCTAAAATATACGCTGTAGCACTTTTTTAATGACCGAACTTTTATTATTTCAGATGCTATACATGGATTTATCAACACTATTTCAACTCTTTTTCCCAACCATTTTCAGTTAATCGATAAAAAAATTCGCTTAAGTTATCATCCATAAATACTTTAATCATATCTTCCATATCAAGGGATAAATTTAGATTTTTAAGATTGTCTATATCCTCCCACCATACATTTCCTTCTTTAGATGATACAAGCCCTCCTTCAAATTGATTCGTCTTGTAAAAAAGCACTACATATCTTTTACCATCTTCCCACCAGTTTTTTATGCCGCATAGTCTGGGAGATTTAATAGTCAGCCCTGTTTCCTCTTTTATTTCACGGATAACCGCGTCGCAAAATGATTCTCCCATTTCAACATGACCGCCCGGAAATGTAATGCCAGACCAATCCTTCTTTTTTCTATCAATTACAACAACATTTTTGTCATCATAAATCATGCACATATTTGTAAAAATAACTTTTTCAGCCATAAGCTTATCCTCATTAAATTCCGATTTGTCACTCCATTTGTCTTTCCAATAAACTATAAATCATTGCTTTCTTGCCACAAAATAAAACCTATGGATTCTCCCTTGTATTGCTCCATCTTTTTCCTGTATATCTTGCACTTTATACAGATTATCTAAATATTTATCTACTTCAAAATTTATAAATTCCCATTCTATGACTTTAGCAAACCATACTAATGCGCCAACATCAAAAAATTTGATTGGTCTAAATGCCTCTCCGCTCTCTAACACATAAAACCGTATTCTTCCATCTCTTTTTGCCTGATTTCTAAATATTGATTAGGATATGCCATTTCTTTAATTTCAGGCTGCAAGAGTTTAATCAGTTCCCAATCATTTTCAGCGCCAACCTGTTGGGTTAAAAACAGCCCATCTGTTTTTAGTATTCTTTTTAATTCAGAGCAAGTATAATCCCCATGTCTGTTAGTTACTATATCAAATTGATTATCGCCAAACGGCAGAACACCTGCGCCATCAGCTTCTTTGAAGTCTATTCCCAAAGGTATTAGTTTATTTTTACAAAATTCTACATTGGGTTTATATCCCTCAATAGCGGTATTTTTTGAGTATGGATGATTGAGTTCTAGCAGAAATTCTCCCCCGCCTGTTTCCATATCCAATAGGTTCATTTCGTCTGTTAAATATTTTTTAATAACAGCTTTAAAATCCCAAGGCAAATTGTTTTCTTCCACATATCTATTAGAAATATGCGAAAAATCCCAGCCCTTAATATGTGCTATTTTTTCTTCGTTTTTCCATTCTCTATATAGTTTTTCTTTATCCATTTTCTTATCAAAAATACCGTTTTATGGCTATGCTACTATCTGTGTTTCACCCATTACATAAGTATGTAAAGTTCATACACTGTGTAAGCTATAAAACTCTATTTATAACTACCTTTTCACTTGTAGAAAATAATGATATCTACCCTACAGCTATTCCCCCGCATATCCTTTGGGGTTTTGCTTTTGCCATCTCCAGCTATCACGGCACATATCTTCAAGGTTTTTCTTGGCTTCCCAGCCTAAAAGCTCTTTAGCTTTGCTTGCATCCGCATATACCGTGGCAACATCGCCCGCGCGCCTTGGCGCTATTACATAGGGCACTTTTACTCCGTTCACTTTTTCAAAGGCATTTACTATATCAAGCACGCTGTAACCTATACCGGTTCCAAGGTTTATTGCTATAGCGCCTTTGTTTTCCTCTGCATAGCGTATGGCATCCACATGCCCCTGAGCCAAATCCTGAACATGTATATAATCCCTAACGCCTGTGCCATCCTTGGTATCGTAATCATTGCCAAACACACTTAGCTTTTCAAGCCTGCCAAGCACAGTCTGCGTTATATAGGGAACCAGATTATTTGGTATGCCGGCAGGGTCTTCCCCTATTTTGCCGCTTTCATGCGCGCCTATTGGGTTAAAATAGCGAAGCAGCACAACAGACCATGTATCATCAGCATAGGCTATATCGGTCAATATCCTCTCGCATATAAGCTTTGACCAGCCGTAGGGGTTTGTACAGCCAAGCTCCGCATCTTCAGATACAGGCATACTAGAGCCTGGCTTATATACCGTAGCGGATGATGAAAAAATAAACTTGCCTATATTATGCTTTTTCATAACCCTGCAAAGGGTCATAGTACTTTTAAGGTTGTTGCTATAATATTCCAGCGGTTTTTCCACCGATTCGCCAACAGCCTTAAAGCCCGCAAAATGTATAACGCAGCCTATATCGTGCTTAGAAAAAAGCTCGTCTAACTTATTGCCATCGCACACATCAAACTCATAGAAGGGAAAATCCTTCCCCGCAAGTTCCTTAACCCTATCTATAGCTTTTATATGGCTGTTTGAAAGATCATCAACCACGACTATATCATAGCCGTTCTCTATAAGTTTTACACAAGTGTGAGAACCTATATACCCTGCTCCGCCTGTTACCAATATGCTCATACAATTTCCTCCCGATTAGTTTTATGCACACAAACATAGTAACATCATTTCAATGTATTTTCCAGAGAAAATTCGTATGAAATTTATATTCTCCTGATTTTTTGTTTTTTGGTAGTATAACGCTTACTTTTTCGAAATTACTCTATTATACACAGCCCTGCATAATCATAGCATCTGCAACTGTTAAAAAGCCTGCAGCATTTGCGCCTGAAACATAGTCTATACTGCTATCCCCATATACTTCCGCAGCGTTTGACACATTTTTAAATATATTTTCCATTATGCCTTTTAGCTTATTGTCTACCTCTTGGGCAGAGTAGTATAGGAACAGCGCATTCTGCCCCATCTCCATACCGCTGGTTGATACGCCGCCCGCATTTGAAGCCTTTCCAGGCGCATGTAGTATACTATTATCCTTAAAGCATTTTACAGCCTCTACCGTTGTAGGCATATTTGCACCCTCCGCAACTGCTATTACACCATTTTTAACAAGAGCTTTTGCTCCGGCTTCATCAAGCTCATTTTGAGTAGCGCATGGCAGTGCTATATCGCAGGGTACTTCCCAAATGGCGTTGGGTTTATCTACATAGGGAACATTCTTCGCTTCCGCATATTCCTTTATGCGCCCGCGCTTTTTCTCTTTTATATCTATCATTAAATCTATATCTATGCCGTTATCATCAACTACAACGCCGTTTGAATCGCTCATAGCTATGGGCAAGGCTCCAAGCTCATAGGCTTTTTTAGCCGCATAAAGGGCAACATTACCGCTGCCTGAAACAACTACATTTTTACCTTCCATGCTATGACCGTTTTTCTTTAGCATGGCATCAAGGAAGTAGCAAAGGCCGTATCCTGTAGCCTCCTTACGCCCCGGGCAACCGCCATAGCTTAAACCCTTGCCGGTGAATACGCCGGAAAATTCCCCGGTAATCCTCTTATATTGACCGAACATATAGCCGACTTCTCGGGCGCCAACGCCAATATCGCCCGCAGGCACATCCATATTGGGGCCTATATGGCGGTATAGCTCTGTAATAAGGCTCTGACAGAAGCGCATTACCTCTCCCTCACTCTTGCCATGGGGGTCAAAATCCGCACCGCCCTTGCCGCCGCCCATATTAAAGCCTGTGAGCGCATTTTTAAGCGTCTGCTCCAGAGCCAAAAACTTAAGCGTGCTTAGGTTTACGCCCTTAGTAAAGCGCATTCCGCCCTTATATGGACCTATGCTACTGTTAAACTGCACCCTGTAGGCCGTGTTCACCTTTATTTTGCCGCTATCGTCAAGCCAAGGTACACGGAATATTATAACCCTTTCAGGCTCCATAAGGCGCTCAAGTAATGAATACTCTTCATACTCCGGATGCAAAGACAGCACCTTATCTAGTGATGAAAGTATCTCCTGCGCAGCCTGTAAAAACTCATGCTCATGAGCGTATTTTATTTTAAGTTCCTCTATTACTCTTGCAGCGTATTTATTCATGTTAGCTCCCCCTTTCTATTCGCCACCATTTTAGAGCCTTTTTCCCCCTCCCGCAATGATTTAATTGTTTATTTTATGTGTTTCCGTGGTTTACGGAAAAAATCCCCATCTAGACTATTACCCGCCTTCTTGCTATAATATATACATAATTTATTGGAGGCTAGCTATGGAAAATACGGAAAAATCCAATTTTATTTGGGACGCGATTGATAAAGACTTGGCAGACGGCGTATGCGAAAAGGTGCATACGCGTTTCCCACCGGAGCCCAACGGCTATTTGCACATAGGGCATTGCAAGGCGCTGGTTGTGGATTTTGGCACTGCGGAGCGCTACAACGGGCTTTGCAACTTACGCATGGACGATACCAACCCCGAAAAAGAAGAGGTAGAATATATAGACGGCATTATGGAAGATGTCCACTGGATGGGCTTCCATTGGAATGGCGGACTTTATTACGCCAGCGATTATTACCAGCAGATGTACGATATCGCTGAGGATTTAATCCGCAGGGATTTAGCATATATAGACGAACTTACCCAAGAAGAAATACGCGAATATAGGGGCACGCTAACTGAGCCCGGCAAAAACAGCCCTTGGCGCAACCGCCCATGGGAAGAATCCCTAGACCTTTTCCGCCGCATGAAAAACGGCGAATTTGAGGAAGGCAGCTATGTACTGCGTGCGAAGATAGACATGGCTTCCCCCAATATGAACATGAGAGACCCTGTTATATACCGCATACTATACGAAGAACACCACCGCACAGGCAATGACTGGTGTATATATCCCATGTACGACTACGCTCATCCGCTTAGCGATGCCTTTGAGGGCATAACCCACTCCCTCTGCTCGCTAGAGTTTGAAGACCACCGTCCCCTTTACGACTGGGTGGTTGAAAAAGCTGGCTTTAGAGAGCCCCATAAGGATAAATTCGGTCATACATCAAGGGGGCCAAGGCAGATAGAATTTGCAAGGCTAAACATAACCCGCACCATTATGAGCAAGCGTTACCTGCGCCGCCTCGTTGAGGAAAACTATGTTACAGGCTGGGATGACCCTCGTATGCCTACCCTTCGTGCAATGCGCAGGCGCGGTTTCTCCCCCGCCGCCATACGCGATTTTATAGACAGAGTAGGTCTTGCAAAGGCCGACAGCGTTGTAGACTATGCCCTGCTTGAATACTGCGTAAGGAATGACCTTGGCTCCAAAGCCCCCCGCTTAATGGCAGTGCTTGATCCGCTTTTAATTGAGCTTTCCAATTGGGATGAAAATAAAATCGATATGCTCCCCATTGAAAACCATCCGGACCATCCCGAGCTTGGCGACAGGGAAGTGCCCTTTGGTAAATACCTATATATAGAGTGTGAGGATTTTCTTGAGAACCCGCCCCGCAAGTTCTTTAGGCTGCGCCCGGGCGGCGAAGTAAGGCTTAAGAGCGCGTATATTATTAAATGCGAAGAAGTTGTTAAAGACGCTGACGGCAACATAGAAAAGATTATTTGCAGCGTAGACCTTGATAGCCGCTCCGGCAGCCCCGGGGCTGACCGTAAGGTAAAAGGCACGCTACACTGGGTAATGCGCGATGGTGCCCACCCAATAGAAGCTAGGCTGTTTGAGCCCCTGCTTGACAATGATGAGGATTCCGGCAAAGATTTTATCGATAGATTAAACCCCAATTCCCTTACAGTAATGCATGGCTTTGCAGAAAACGCCGCGAAAGACGCGGCAGTTGGAGATACATTCCAATTCCTGCGCATGGGATATTTCTGCAAGGATAAGGATTCCACAGATGAAAAATCCGTATACAACAGAGTAGTTCCTCTTAGAGATAGCTACAGACCTTAATAATAGGAAGGATATTATGCAAGAAGTACGCACACGCTTTGCACCAAGCCCCACGGGCTACCTGCACTTAGGCGGTCTTAGAACCGCGCTTTACACATACCTTATCGCCAAAAAACATGACGGTAAGTTTATACTGCGCATAGAGGATACCGACCAAGAGCGCGAAGTTCCGGGAGCTATAGAGCAGATATATAAATCCCTTCACCAAGCAGGTCTAATCTACGATGAAGGGCCTGATATTGGTGGTCCCTATGGTCCCTACATACAGTCTGAAAGGAAGGATACATACCTCCCCTACGCGCTTCAGCTCGTTGAATCCGGCGATGCCTACCCTTGCTTCTGCACCATTGAGGAGCTTGATGCCCGCCGCGAAAAAGCCACAAGCGAAGGCAAGGGCTGGAAATATGACAAGCATTGTCTTAATATCCCTAAAGAAGAAGCAAAAAGACGCATGGAAAGCGGCGAAAGCTACTGCATAAGGCAAAACATACCCACAGAAGGCATGGCATCTTTTGAGGATTTGCTTTTCGGCTATGTAGAAGCCCCCTGCGACACCCTTGATGACGGCGTGCTTATAAAGGCTGACGGGCTGCCTACATACAATTTCGCAAATGTAATAGACGACCATCTAATGCACATAAGCCATGTAACACGCGGCACGGAATATCTATCCAGCGCGCCAAAATATAATTTGCTTTATAAGGCGCTTGGCTGGGAGCCTCCAAAATATTTACATCTACCCGTTGTTATGAAAGACGCAACCCGCAAGCTTTCAAAGCGCCATGGCGACCCTTCCTTTGAAGACCTGCTTGATATGGGCTACCTTAAGGAAGCTATTATAAACTTCATAGCCCTCCTCGGCTGGAGTCCCGGTGATGATAGGGAATTTTTCACACTAGATGAGCTTATACAGGCTTTCCACATTGAAGGGCTTAACAAATCCCCCGCTATATTCAATATGGATAAGCTTACTTGGTTTAACAGCGAATACATACGCAAAATGCCTTTTGAAGACTATCTTGAAATGGCAAGCCCTTGGTTTGATAAGGCGCTCCACGGTACTGATATAGACTATACTTACCTTGCAAAACTTATGCAGGGGCGCACTGAAGTATTCAACCGCATACCTGAAATGATAGCTTTCCTTAAAGAAATGCCGGAGTATGACATATCCCTCTATAACCATAAGAGAATGAAAAGCACTCCCGAAACCGCTCTAAACGCGCTGGAATTTGCGCTACCTATAGTAGAAAACATATCCCCTTGGGAAGAGCAAGAAATACACGATAGCTTAATAAACTCAATAAAAGAAGCAGGGCTTAAAAACGGGCTTGTGCTATGGCCGCTTCGCATTGCCCTATCGGGGCTTGAATCCACCCCCGGCGGCGCGGTTGAAATAGCCTATTTACTTGGGAAAGACGAAACTATACGCCGCGTTAAAAACGCAATAGAAAAATTAAAAAATTAAGGAGGACAATATGCTAAACCCTGATTATGAAAACATGCAATACAGGCGCGTTGGCAGGAGCGGGCTTAAGCTCCCAAGCGTGTCGCTAGGTCTTTGGCATAATTTCGGCTACGAGGCAAATTACGAAAACTGCCGCAAAATGGTACTTGGCGCCTTTGATATGGGTATCACCCATTTTGACCTTGCCAACAACTACGGTCCCCCGCCCGGCTCGGCTGAAAGCTGCTTCGGTCGCATATTAAAAGAAGAGCTTTACGCCCACAGGGATGAGCTTATAATATCAACAAAATCGGGCTATCTTATGTGGCCGGGTCCCTATGGGGAATGGGGCAGCCGCAAACAGATGCTCGCAAGTCTAGACCAATCCCTTAAGCGCATGGGGCTAGATTATGTAGACATATTCTACCACCATAGACCCGACCCTGAAACCCCCATTGAGGAAAGCATGGGTGCGCTATACACCGCGGTGCATAGCGGCAAAGCGCTTTATGTAGGTATTTCCAACTACGATGCAAAGCAGACGGAAGAAGCCATAAAAGTACTTAAACAAATGGGGCTACACCTGCTTATACACCAGCCCAGATACAATATATTTGATAGGCGCCCTGAAGCAGGGCTTTACGACCTGCTCCAAAAAGAAGGCGTAGGCGCTATCCCCTATTCTCCGCTGGATCAAGGCATACTTACAGACCGCTACCTTAACGGTATCCCTGCGGATTCCAGAGCCGGCGGCTCAAGCGTATTCTTAAAACCAGAAAAACTTACAGACGAACTGATGGAAAAAGTTAGAAAGCTTAATGACCTTGCCCTATCTCGCGGGCAGAAGTTGTCCCAAATGGCGCTGTCTTGGCTGCTTAATAAACCTACCACATCATCAGTGCTTATAGGCGCAAGCAAACTCTCCCAAATAGAGGACGCAGTAAAGGCGCAGGATAATACTTCGTTTACACAAGAGGAGCTTAATTTGATAAATTCGCTTAGTGTGTAAAAGTCATTTTACTTGATGCACACACTACACCTTAAAAACTCAATAATCAAATATAATAATCCAAAAAATGTTTGTTCAAAAGCCTTTTACATTCTGTTTGCATTATGCTAATATGTGCTGCGAATGGAGGGAACTATGTACAACGAAAACATACTAAACAGTATAAATAAGCAACTTAAAAAGCGCATAGCGCTTTGTGCATTGCTATATATTGCAATTCTAGGGCTGCTTATATATTCCACAATAACAAGAAAAGAATGGTTTAGCTATATATTTGCCATACTGCTGCTGTTTTCGATAATTTTTACTTTGGGTATGTTTGTAAGCCCTATATATAGCTATAAAAAGTTTCTGCTAAACATGCTTTATGGAAAAAACCGCACTATGCATGGCGTTTTCAAAGGCTTTATAGATTCCCCCGCAAAGCGCGAAGGCGTGATTTTCATACCCTATTATATAAATATAGGCGATGTAGATGAAGAAGAGGACGACCGCCTTTTATATTATGACGCAAACCTTGAATTGCCTGATTGGAAAGAGGGCGATAAGCTTTCAGTTACATCGCATGATAGGTCTACATTAAAATGGGAATATATAAGCTGATAGATTGTTTTCATGAAAAATACTAATTACAATAAGGATATGGCACATAATTCAACTATTACAGAATATCTTTTTGCTAATAGGGACATAAAATACGCTGCATTTACAAGCCGGCTTGTGCCTAATATATCACCAGAAAGCATAATAGGCGTTAGAATGCCTGTTATACATGCGCTGGCTAAAAAGCTAATGGCGGATAATGCCCATATAGCTTTTATTTCTGCCCTTCCACATAAATATCACGAAGAAAACCTTCTACACGCCTCTATACTTTCTAAATATAAGGATATAGATGCTCTGCTTCCGCTGCTCAAAAGTTTTCTCCCGCATGTAGATAACTGGGCTGTATGCGATACTTTAGCGCCTAAAATATTTCTAAAGCATAACGAAAAGGCGCTTGATTTTATCCGCAGCTGCCTTGCTTCAAAGCACATATATACCCTGCGTTTTGCTATATATATGCTTATGAAATACTACTTAGATGATTATTTTGATGAGGAGTATATTAAGCTGGTCTGTAATATACAATCGGACGAATACTATATAAACATGTGCATTGCTTGGTATTTCGCCACCGCACTTGCAAAACAATACAGTTTTGCAATACCCGTGCTTGAAGAAAACATGCTATCTACATGGACTCACAACAAAACCATAGAAAAAGTGCGTGATAGCTACAGGATAAGCGATGACAAAAAGGAATATATAAAAAGTCTAAAAAGAATATAGGTATACAAGAAAATTTTTTAACAATCGAATAGGGGAGGATTTCTCCCCGAGCCTGTGAAAAAAAGTCTGTAAATAAGTGAGAAACCCACGGCCTTCTATGATAGAATAATAAATTATAGGAGGTCCATGTTATGGCGAACAAAAAGAAAGAACTCTTCA
>JGI24707J26582_10003138_pt1 | contig 12058 bp, 12 predicted proteins | sample BioPla1DNA1_FD_26582 | JGI IMG/M metagenome (IMG submission 26582) | reverse complement strand
AGAGTATTCCCGGTTCATTCCCCAAAGGTTGACTCGTTTGAAATTATCAGAAGAGGTAAGGTAAGAAGAGCAAAACTCTACTACCTGCGTGACCGTGTTGGTAAGAGAGCAAGAGTCAGAGAGGATATCGGAGCTTCCAAAGATTAATAGCTTGAACAAGAGAGGACAAAAAAGTCCTCTTTTTGTTTTGTTTGAAAGATCCTTTACTGCACTCAGAACAACATGATTTGGTGTTATCCTGAGCACTGCGTATATAAGTTTAGCAGCTACGCCGCTTAATTACGTTTGTACAAACTGTCAACCTAAGCGGTACGCAGCACCCTCCGCTGCCATCCTGAGCGGCACGTAGCCCTCCCACTGCCATCCTGAGCGGAGCGTAGCGTAGTCGAAGGATCTTCTCTCTCGACTTAAAGAATCAGAATGACATTTATACTCAGGGTGGCAAAAGCCAGCTACTGTTTAATGCAGTTTTAGGATACAATAGAGATAAGATTTACCCAACGGATATATGGAGTGATAAACAAATGATAATTCAATGGTTTCCCGGACATATGGCGAAAACAAGACGAGTCATATCTGAAAATCTAAAATTGGTAGATGTTGTTGTTGAACTGCTGGACGCGCGGATTCCCCAATCCAGCAGAAACCCTGAAATTGATTCAATATTGAGGGATAAACCCAGAATTATAGCTCTAAACAAAAGTGACTTATCTGATCCGGAACAAAATAAAAAATGGAAAAATTATTTTGCAAAACAAGGAATCAGCGTTATTTACACAAATGCTATAACAGGCATGGGCCTTGGAGAACTTAAGGGAAAGTTAAAACAGCTTACAAGAAAGAAACTTCAGTCAGCTCAGGCCAGAGGCCGCATGCAAAGACCAATAAAGACAATGGTTGTAGGTATTCCCAATGTGGGAAAGTCTGCATTTATCAATAAAATTGCAGGAAAAGCCAGCGCTGAAACCGGAGACAGACCCGGTGTAACCAGATCGCAGCAATGGGTCCGAATTAATCCTGAGATTATGCTGCTGGATACCCCCGGAATTCTATGGCCAAAATTTGAGGATAAGCTGACAGGCCTGAATCTTGCTTTTACCGGAGCTATTAAGGATGAAATAATGGATACCACCGAGCTTGCAGCCATGCTTCTTGAAAGACTGGCCGTTCTTTATCCTGAGAGAATAAAAGAGAGATACAAATTGGAAAATCCAGAGGACAAGAAAGGCTTTGATCTTTTGACCGAGGCCGGGAAAAGACGCGGCTGCCTGATTGCGGGAGGCGAGATAGATCTTAATAGAATTGCTGCGATTGTACTTGATGAATTCAGGGGTGGAAAAATAGGAAAGATTACACTGGAGATTCCACCCGAGGAGGCAAAGTATGAAAAAACCGACAATTAAGAGTCTCAAAGAGAAAGCCGAGAGTATGGAAATTACTGAAGCCTATAAATGGTTATCTTCTCTGCCGGAAGAATATGGAGAGTCAGTAAAGAAACTTGCCGATAAATATTATAAGCGGATGGAATTGATGAAAAAGGAAGAAGAGCGGCTGCTTGCGATGTCATCACTGGAATCTGAAGCCTACGGTAACGGCTATTGTTTTGTAGGTGGTATTGACGAAGCAGGCAGAGGACCGCTGGCAGGGCCGGTTGTTGCAGCCTGTGTCATCTTGCCGAAAGGATGTTTACTACATAAGCTGAATGATTCGAAAAAACTGTCTTCGGCAGTCAGATACGAGCTTTATACCCGGATAAAGGCTGAGGCGGTTTCGTACGGGATCGGTATTGTTGAGAACTATATAATTGATGACATAAATATTTATGAGGCTACTAAAAAGGCTATGGAACTAGCTGTTAACTGCATGAAAACCAGGCCGGACTTTCTTATTATTGACGCAGTCAAACTAAAACTGGACATACCTCAGAAAGCTGTTCCAAAAGCTGACCAAAACTCAGTTTCAGTTGCTGCAGCCTCGATTTTGGCTAAAGTCACAAGGGACAGAATGATGGAAAAACTGGATGGAATATATCCCGGGTATGGGTTTGCCAGGCATAAAGGTTATGGAACCGCAGAACATATTGCCGCAATAAAGGAAAAGGGACTTTGCCCGATACACAGAATAAGCTTTACAAAAAACTTTGTGTAGAGCAGGTGGTTAAATGGATACTATGAATGTAAACTCAGCTTTACCTCAGCAGATTTTTCAGATACTTTCCAAAGCTTCTCTGGAGAATTTAAACGCTGGAGATATCTTAAGCGGAAGAGTGCAATCCCTGGAGAACGGCTTGCTTCTGGTAAAGCTGCTGGACGGATCTTTTTTTACAGCTAATGCTCCCGAAGGGTTTTCGATTGGAATAGGAGAGACAATCACCTTAGAAATCGGTGAGCGGCTAAACAATCAGCTGACTGCAAAAATAGTCGGCAGAGAAACAGCCAGTTCCGGAAAAACTGATGAAGAAGCAGCACTTGTTAATGCAATAAAGTCAAATCTTGATGCTCTTGGCGTTTCTAGCACGCAGCGGCTGATTACAAGTGTGCTTGACCTTATTGATGCTAATCCCGGAATTTCTCCCGAAGAAGCTGCTTTTATGGTATCCAACGGGCTTGAACTGAACAGTGAAATGTCAGAAATACTGCAAAAGATATCAGAACATGAATTCAGCCTGCACGAAAATCTGCAAAGCCTTGAAGAAGGCCTTTATGACGCACTTATTAAAGCCGGCCCTGATACATCCTTAAATCTGTTAAAGCCGCTGTTATTGTCACAGGAAACCGACGAACTATCCGGACTCATTAAGGAAATGCTTTCTGAGGGGCATCCCAGGCTTGCTCAGGCAATCGAACAAAACGTCCGGGACTTAATTGCCAGAACTCTTATGGATGAGTTCGCAAAAACTGAAAATACTGGTGAGCAGGGTAAGATTAACAAAGAAGCTGTGGAATCACTTGTCAGAACTGCTCTGTTGCATGCGGAAAACCTCGGGGAAAACGGAGGATCAATAAAAAGCGAAACATTATTAACACCTGAAAACACAGATGTTTTATTGAAGGCTATAAATAAAGCACTGGAAAACTTACATAAAAAAGCTGACATTCTTGGTAAGGATGATAAAAGCCCGGAATTGCAAAAAGAAATTAAAGAGATTTTGAGCAGATTATTCGACAAGGCCTTAATAAAAGTTGATAATGGCGTTGCAGAAAAATTTGATATCAGGGAAAAAAACGAGACCTTAAAGACAATCATGGACTTTTCACAAAAGGTTTTAAACAATTCTGACGAGAATGCCAGAGCGGCTAATATGCCAGCATACAAAGAGATTGACAACGCCTTCAGATTCTTCAATCAGATTACCACCTATGATTCTGTACTGCAGCTGCCTATTATGATAAACAAAGAGAGAACTACCGGAGAACTCTACGTTATGAAGCGAAAGAAAGGCAGAAGGAAGATTGATACAGAGAATTTTACGCTGTTCTTGTCGCTTTCAACTAATAGCCTTGGTATTGTTGAGTCCTTTTTAAATGCAAGCCACAGGCGTATAACAATAAGCTTCAGAGTTGAAGATGAAAACCTGGTCAAGCTTGTTAAGGATAATTATAGAGTGTTATACGACGGGCTTATGGAAAAAGGGTATAAGCTGGTTGAAATGAAGTGCAGGGTGCTGGATAAAGAAAGAGTCAATCCTGTAAATGCTGCGAAAAAAGCTCTGGACTTACTTGGTACTCTAACCAGGGTGGATATAAAAATATAGAGGTATTTTGATGGCTTTAAATAAAAATGAAGAACGAAAAATGAAAAAAGCTTCAGCATTAAGCTATACTCCCGGTGAAGACAGTGCCCCTAAGGTTATTGCATCGGGGAAAGGTGAAATAGCTGAAAAGATAATAGAAAAGGCCAGAGAGGCAAAGATTCCTGTATATGAGGACAAGCATCTTGCAGAGGCATTATCACATATCTCAATAGGAGAAGAAATTCCTGCAGAGCTTTATGAGGTGGTGGCCGAGGTTCTTTCATTTATCAGTAAGCTTGATGAGTCATATGGCCTGAGCAAAAAACTAATTAAACATGATTACAAATGATGAAGGAGAGAATACACATGAATAACCGCTCCTATGGAACTTTAGGTGAAGAAGCAGCGGTATCATATCTTGTCAGGCACGGTTATAAAATAGTAACACGTAATTTCCGTGTCGGCAGAATGGGAGAGATTGATATTATAGGCAAAGACGGGGACACTCTATGCTTTATTGAGGTAAAGTCCAGAAGTAATTACAGCTTTGGTTCTCCTGCTCAGGCTGTTTCAAGTCAAAAACAGGCTACCATAACAAAGATTGCGCAAGTTTACATGCAGAATAACCAATATTTCAATACGCCTGTCCGGTTTGACATTGTGGAGGTTATTATGGACAGGACAGGTAATATTAAAGATCTTTCAATCATTCAAAATGCATTTTAAGATTAATGGCGGAGGATAACATGCTTTTTTTTGATGCCCATTGCGATATATTATCAGCAGTAACCACACCCGAAGAGCTTTTTTCTAACAATAACCATTGGGATGTTGACAGAGCTCTTTCTAACGGCAGTTTTGTTCAGGTTTTTTCACTGTTTGCAGAAGGTAAGGATTCAAATGAAATAAAATACAAAATGGAGAAACAGATTGATCTGGCTCTCCTGGCCGAAAAAAACTATCCTGATAGAATAAAATTAATAAGAAATAAAGATGAGTTATCACATTTTATTGGCTCATCTGAATCAAAAAAAATAAACTGCCTTATTGAGGCTGAAGGAGCGGAAATTCTTGGGGATTCCTTATCGGAACTGGACAGATTATATGATGCCGGTCTTCGTATTCTTACGCTATCCTGGAATTATGACAATGCCGTATGTGACAGTATAGCAGGAAACAACAGACATAACGGGCTTTCAGCCTTCGGCAGACAGGTTGTCAAAAGGGCCGGAGACTTAGGGATAATAATTGACGTATCTCACGCATCGGATAAGACTTTTTCTGATGTTGCACAAATTTCAGAAAAGCCCTTTATTGCATCTCACAGCAACAGCCGTTCTGTTTGCTCTCACAGACGCAATCTGACCGATGAGCAAATAAGTTGTATAGCAAAAGGCGGTGGAGTTATAGGAATAAATTTATGTCCCGATTTTCTTAACAATTCGGGAAATGCCGATATAATGGACATAATCAGACATATAGAGTATATTTCTGCCCTGGTGGGGACTGAATTTATAGGCTTCGGTTGTGACTTTGACGGGATAGATAATCTTCCGGCAGGAATTTCAGGGGTGCAGGATACGGGTAAAATAATTGAAGCCCTTTTAAGATTGAATTACAAAGAATACGAGGTAAAGGATATCGCAGGCCTTAATTTTATAAGGCTGTTGCACGGTATACTCACAGCTTGAGGTAGACTAAAAAATAATGTATAATACCTTAGGACATCATTTAACTTTTAACAAAGTCGACATGATGTAATTTGGAGAAGTAATGGAAAATAAAAAGGACCTGCTGGATATGACATTCGAAGAGCTTAAAGAGGCTTTTACCACATTGGGGTATCCGGCATACAGAGCAAAACAGGTTCATCAATGGCTGTATTCGGGACAGCTTGATATAAACAATATGAGCAATCTTCCTAAAGAAATGCGGGAAAGGATTGCTGGTAAATTTATAGCTGGCGGCGTAAAAATAGCCGAAAAACTGATATCGAAAATTGATGGCACGAGAAAATACTTATTTGAACTAAAAGACGGAAATATTATTGAAAGCGTTCTAATGAAATACCATTACGGTTATTCGGTATGCCTGTCTACCCAGGTGGGTTGCCGTATGGGTTGTGCGTTCTGTGCTTCAGCCAGTCTTGGTATGATCAGGAACCTGACAGTGAGTGAGCTGTTAGCTCAGGTTCTGACCATCGGCCATGATATAGGTGAAAGAATCAGCCATGTAGTACTTATGGGTATAGGCGAGCCCTTTGATAACTATAATACTGTGATGGAATTTATGAGAAGAATAAACCGTGAGGATACTTTAAACATCAGCTTCAGAAAGATGACAGTGTCCACCTGCGGAATAGTGCCCCGTATACTGGAGTTTGCCCGGGAGGGTATACCGGTGAATTTGTCAGTATCCCTGCATGCACCGAATGATGAGATAAGACAAAGGACAATGCCTGTAGCTAAAAGATGGTCATTTGATGAGCTGCTATCAGCCTGTAAGGAATACACCAGGATTACTTCACGCCGGATAACTTATGAATACTCGATGATAGAAAATGAAAATGACTCTGTTGAGTTTGCGGAGATTTTAGGAAAGAAACTAAAAGGAACTCTCTGCCATGTAAATCTTATTCCTGTAAATACCATAGAGGGAATAGGCTTTAGCAAAAGCTCAAGAGCGAGGATAGAAGATTTTAAGCGTACTCTGGAAGGATATGGTATAGCTGTTACTGTCAGAAGAGAGCTGGGCTCAGATATTATGGCAGCATGCGGTCAGCTTAGAAGGAATAAGATTACTTGATCCGGGAAGGTGTAAAGTTTGAAATATTCAGCATTAAGTGACATTGGACTCAAAAGAGAAAAGAATGAGGATAACTGGAATATAGTTTTGGATAAGGAAGGCAATCCCATTGGCTTTATTATTGCTGACGGAATGGGAGGATATCTGGCCGGAGAGGAAGCCAGCAGAATTGCCGTGGAGAATATGTCCCTAATGGTACTGGAGTGCGCCTCCAGGAACCTTTCCGACGAGTCTATAAGAGATATTGTAATAAATGAAATAAATAAAATTAATGACAGGATAATGAGCTATTCCCTTCAAAACCTGGGGGGATTGAAAAGTGGTACGACGCTTTCAGTAGGAATGGTTATAGGTAATCATCTACATATAATTCATGTTGGAGATTCCCGTGTCTACAGAATTCGGGAAGGGAAAATAAGCCGTTTAACCGAAGACCATTCTTTAGTTGCAAAACTCATCAAGGAAGGACTTATCAGCGCTGATGAAGCAAATCATCATCCTGACAGGAACCGCATAACGCGGGCACTTGGATTTCAAGAGGATTTCTTTCCTGATATAAATAAGGAGCTTATACTGCCCGATGATATTTATATTTTTTGTACCGATGGGCTATACGAAGATATGAGCGACGAAGAAATATTGGAAACGGTAATTAATGAACCACGTGAAACCATTGCTAAGCGTCTTATAGAGAAGGCCAAGGAATATGGCGGAGCAGACAACATCACTGTAATTGTTACCTGGATGTAGTCAAAGGGGTGTAATAATGATTGGAACAGTTTTAGGAAATAGATACGAGATACTTTCTGAGGTAGGATCGGGAGGAATGGCCAAAGTTTACAGAGCCAAGGACCGGTACCTCCAAAGATTTGTAGCCATAAAGCTATTAAAGGAAGAGTTCAGTGAGGACAGCGAGTTTTTAAAAAGGTTTGATACAGAAGCTCAGGCGGCAGCAAGTTTAACCCATCCCAATATTGTACAGATATACGATGTAGGTGTTGATAATAACCGCTACTATATTGTAATGGAGTATGTGGATGGTATAACACTTAAAGAATATATTGAACGTAAGCACTCCCTTGACTGGAAGGAAACTGTCAATATTTCTATACAGATATGCAGTGCTCTGTCAAAAGCCCACAGCAGAAATATTGTTCACAGGGATATTAAGCCCACAAACATTATTATGACCTCCGAAGGGGTCGCCAAGGTGGCTGACTTTGGTATAGCCCATTCTATTGTCAGCGGTACTGATACTATGAGAATAGATACAATCGGGTCAGTGCACTATTCCTCGCCCGAACAAGCGCGTGGAGGGTATACGGATGCACAATCCGACATATACTCAATAGGTGTGACCATGTTTGAAATGGTTACCGGGACTTTACCCTTTGAAGGGGAGACTCCGGTTGCCGTTGCTTTAAAACATATTCAGGACACACCACCCGTACCTTCTTCAATTAAGCACGATATTCCACCTTCTTTGGATGATATTATACTTACTGCTATGGCAAAGAGCAGACGGGACCGCTATGCTACGGTGACAGAACTGATTAATGACCTGGAGAATATACGATTCAAGCCTGGCCCGGCCGATGATATTCTGTTACCGAATATTAAACAAGAGAGTAAGTATGATACAAGAGCGATAGAAGAACCTTTGGAAGAAGAGTTTATTATGGAGAAAAAATATAAGAGGGCATCGAGCAAAAGTAATAAGAGCAGAAGTAGCGGAAATAGCAACAGATTTCTAATGCCAATAATTTACATTCTTTTAATTGCTACTATTCTGGGCAGCATTGGCTATTTTGTTAAAATGATTATAAATGAATTTGTTGAAGATACAAATCGCACTGAGGAAGTTGTTCTTGGTAATTATGAAAACCGGCATATAGATGAAGTATTATTAGAACTGGAAAGCCAGAATATCAGGCCGGTAGACATTGTTTATGAGCCAAGCGATTCTGTACCCGAGAATATAGTTATAAATCAATTTCCACTCCCTGATTCCACAATGAAGCTGGGCGGCTATACTACTTTAAAACTGGTAGTAAGTTCAGGTATGGATATGGTGGAAATCCCCAGTGTTGAATGGCAGGATCATAGTGTCATGAAACTAAAGCTTGAGGATGAATACGGACTCGAAGTCGAGGAAGTAGCCGAATTTAATGAAGAGGTTCCCAGTGGAATGAGCATAAGAACGGATCCACCGGTAAAAACACAGGTTAAAAAAGGTACGAAGATCATCTTGTATTGGAGTAAGGGGCCTGAGAAAAAAATGGTGGTAGTTCCTAATTTAATTGGAGATACTTACGAACAGGCATTAAGAAAGCTTGCCTCTGCAAAGCTGAAGCTTGGTGAAACATTCCCCGAAAACAGCGAGGGACACCGGGGCGTTATCGAGGACCAGGTTCCCAAAGCAGGTGAGACTGTTGTTGAAGATACCGCGGTAGCCATTTTCTTTGCGGAAGAAGTGGAGGAACCGGGTGGCACCACCCCTATACCCGGAGCAACCACTAAAACAATTACAATTGGTCTGCCGCAAGGGTATAATTTTGGTGAATCAGTACGGGTAAGGGTTTATCTGACAAATGTTATGACCGGTGATGAAAGCCTGTACAAAGATATAGCGAGTGTTCCGGTAAGTGAGTTCCCGTATTCACTGATTGTGCCTGTGGGCGCAGGCAGCGAAGTAAATGTCAGAGCATATATTAATGATATACTTGTTTATGATAAAACTTTTTAATATTACTGTTCAGGAGAGTGATAATTAGCTTGCCCGAAGGGATTATTCTAAAGGGAGTCGGCGGTTTCTACGAGGTTCTTGAAAACGGAGAAGATACTTTACTTTACACATGTAAAGTAAGGGGAATTCACCGCAAACAGGGCGGACTAACACCCTTGGCCGGAGACCGTGTTACATTTAATATACTGGATGAGAAGAAAAAGGAAGGACATATCGACCAGATTTTAGAAAGACGTAATTCTTTTATCAGGCCTCCTGTGGCTAATATCGATCAGCTGGCAATTGTCATCTCGGTGGTTAGTCCCAGCCCTGATTTTATGCTTGTGGACAAGCTTATTATAACTTGTCTCTCTAAGGATATCAGACCTTTGATTGTTATAAACAAAGCTGATTTGGATACTGATAACGAGATTGAAGCCATTAAGAATGTATATAAGAGTACGGGTTTTCCTGTATTGGTTTTAAGTAAATTTTTTCCTGATTGGTATGATGAGCTTCATAAACACCTGATAGATAATATCACTGCCTTTGCCGGTCAATCCGGAGTTGGCAAGTCCACGATACTTAATGCTGTTTTAAAAAATTGGGTTATGGAAACAGGAGAGGTAAGTGACAGAATTCAGAGAGGAAAGCATACAACACGCCATGTACAGCTTTTCAGACTGAATAATGGCGGATACATACTGGACACTCCGGGATTCAGCTCCTTTTCAGTGGAAGATGTGGGGCATCAGGACCTTAAAGATTTTTATCCTGAGTTTTACAATGTAACTGAAGACTGCCGGTTCAAAGGCTGCAGTCATACCGGAGAACCTGATTGTGCGATCAGAGAACTATTAAACCAAGGGAAAATTGATGAAGGCCGGTATAACAGGTATATAGAGCTGTATAAAGAACTTAAACAGATATATGACAACAGGTATAGGAGATAATTATGATTAAAGTTGCACCATCAATACTTTCAGCAGATTTTTCCGCTTTAGGAGAAGAAATTAAGAAGATTGAAAATTCAAAGGCCGATATGGTTCATATTGATGTTATGGACGGACATTATGTACCCAATATAACGATAGGTCCTTTAGTTGTTTCATCAATACGCCCGCTGACAAAGCTGCCTCTGGACGTGCATTTGATGATTACTAACCCTGAGCGGTACCTGGAAGCATTCAAAGATGCAGGAGCCGATATAATTACTGTCCATGCAGAAGCGGTTAATCACTTAGACAGAGTTGTAAGTCAAATTCACGAAATGGGGATTAAGGCAGGAGTTTCTTTAAACCCATCCACGTCTGCATCTGTACTTGATTATGTGCTGGATAAAATAGATATGGTTCTTATTATGACTGTGAATCCGGGATTTGGAGGACAGAGCTTTATTGAGGGCATGACTAAAAAGATTTCGCTCCTTAAGAAAACTATTTCGGAAAATAACCTTAATATTGATATCGAAGTAGACGGCGGAATTAATGAGGATACAGTTTCCAAAGTTACCAAAGCAGGAGCCAATATCCTTGTGGCCGGATCTGCATTTTTCAGCAGCGAGGATCCAAAAGCTTTTGTACGCCTTCTAAAAGAGAGAGGAACAGTAAAATGAAAACGCTCATTGTAGGAAGCGGAAGTCTGTTTGATGGTAATCTCTTAAAAAAATATCATCAATGGGCAGATTTAGTCATTGCAGCCGATGGGGGACAAGAGCACCTTAGAAAAGCCGGCCTTAATTCACATATTTTATTAGGTGACTTTGATTCCATAGATAATGCTGAACTTGAAGAAATCAAGGCCAAAAAAAGTTCAGAATTGATTACTTTCCCAAAAGAAAAGGATTATACCGACCTTGAGCTTGCAATTAATCTGGCCATAGAAAGAGGAGCAACAAATATCGTTCTTCTCGGCGCCTGCGGCACCCGGCTTGATCATACAACAGCCAATATACATCTTTTATATAAGCTTTTGGAAAATAATATCGATGGTTACATCGAAGATGAACACAACAGAATATATCTTATAAACAAGACTTTAACAATAAAAAAACAAGATGGTTATAAGGTTTCTGTTTTACCATTGCCTCCCTTTGCGGGGGGAGTTACAACAAAAGGGCTCNCTTATGAGCTTTATGATGCCAAACTGGTATTCGGTACCGGACGTGGCATAAGTAATGAATTCTGTGATGAAACGGCAATAATNTCTCTGAAAGAAGGACTNCTTTTAGTGATCNTTTCCAGAGATTAGCAGATGATTATTTGATATTTTTCAATATTGATATTAAGATTATTACATTGAGTGTTAAAATGAATNCAACATGCTTATTATCTATANGGGGAGAGTAATCGGTATGAAAAACAAAAATTACCCGCTGTATGAGACGACGGTTTTTGAAGACTTCAGAATAATGACAGAGAATGTGGCAAAAAAATATCCCGATAGAATTGCTATATCTTACAAAAAAGACCCTCGAGACACACAGACAATAAATGTGACCTATAGCGAAGCCNGGGACTTTATTCGCAATATTGGCACGGAATTAATCTCTTTAGGATGCAGAGATACGAAAGTAGCACTGGTTGGCGAAAGTTCTTATGAGTGGATATGCTCATATTTTAGTCTTATGTCAATAGGAGCAGTAGTTGTTCCTATCGACAAAGATTTGCCAATTGACGAAATTGCCGATATTATGAATTTTTCCGAATGTGAATTCATTGTTTACAGCCCTCTTATAGAAGAAAAGGTAAGTGAAATCAAAATAAAAGTACCATCTTTAAAAACCTGTATTTGCA
>JGI24707J26582_10003137_pt1 | contig 12060 bp, 13 predicted proteins | sample BioPla1DNA1_FD_26582 | JGI IMG/M metagenome (IMG submission 26582) | reverse complement strand
AAATAAGCAATTAGAGTATAATCTCCAATTGCTTATTTTTTTAAGTGCTTTGATTTTTTTGGATAAGATAGTTTCCAATCATCGAAGTCTTCATCAGAAATCTCACCATTATAGTGTTTCTTTCTCATCTCATCCCATTCAACTAAGAAGTCATTAAAGTTCATATCATGGGAAATTAGCCCTATTATAGAATCTTCTATTAGTGGTCTTATTTTTAAATCATCTTCATAGTCAAAAAGAATTTGCATAAATTCAAAAATAGAAATAGGAGTATGATCAATCAAGGTTGAGACATCACAATCCAGGGCTTCAGCTATCTTTATTAATTGCTTTTCATTAGGTGAACGATAACCCAATTCATAATTTCTTATAGCGGAATCTGTAAGATCTGATTTTATAGCTAGTTCCTTCTGTGTCAATTCTCTAAGTAATCTTAACTTTTTTAGTTTTTCACCTGAAATCATTTGGAACTCCTTTCAGTGGTATTTTAATTTATTCTATCATAGTCTATCATTTATAGCAACAGAAGTGAACTATTAAAAACTCAATGAAATCCCTTATACTAGGAAAATTAAATATAAATAATTCTAAATTAAACTTGACAACACAGAAATGTGCTGATAATATATAATCAAATAGCACGAAAATGTGTTGTTAAATTATAAGGAAACCAAATTGACGCTCGTCATTTATTCATTGATGAGAAGCTTATAAATAAAAACATAAGGAGGAAGAAATGAATAAGGTATTTATGACAGCAAAGGAAGTACAGGACTTTTTAGGTGTAAGCAGAACTACTGCCTACCAATTGATTGCCGAAATGAACGCAGAGCTATTAGATCTCGGCTACCGTATCCAAAGAGGAAAAATCAATCGCCAGTATTTTATGGACAAGTATTGCTATGGAAATCAAATGATAAGGGAGGGATAAGATGGGAGTCTATAGAGATGAAAGTGGAAATGGTACTTGGTATTGTAAGTTTTCTTATACCAATTGGCAAGGAAAGAAAATAAATAAGAAAAAGAGAGGTTTTCCTACAAAAAAGAAGGCCCTTGAGTGGGAACAAAATTTCCTTAATGAACAGGCTGGGAGCTTAGATATGACTTTTGAAGAATTCTTTGAGGTCTATAAGCGAGATAAAGCATCAAGAATTAGAATAAACACTTGGCAGACTAAGGAAAGTATCATTAAAGACAAGGTGATTCCTTATATTGGTAAGTTAAAAATGAATGAGATTACAAAAGTAACTATTATTCAATGGCAAAATATCATTATGAATATGGTTGATGATGGGGGAAGGCACTATTCACCAACCTACTTAAGAACTATCCATGCCCAGCTAAGTAGTGTTCTAAACCATGCTTGTAAGTATTATAACCTACAACATAATGTAGCAAGGCAGGTAGGCACAATGGGAGAAAAAGAAGCCAAGGAAATGGATTTTTGGACACAGGAAGAATTTGAAAGTTTTATAGAAGCAATAAAAGATAAGCCTGAATCTTATTATGCCTTTGAACTTTTATATTGGTGTGGCTTAAGGATGGGTGAGTTATTGGCTTTAACCAAGGAAAAGTTTAATTTTATAAATAATACCATAAGGATTGATCAGTCTTATCAGAGGATTAAAGGAAAAGATTATATAACGGAGCCTAAGACTAAAAAAAGCATAAGAACAGTTGTTATGCCAGATTTTTTAGCGGAAGACTTAAAAATATATTTGGATAGTTTTTATAAATTGAATGATAAGGACTTAATCTTTTCAATATCTAAAAGTACTCTTCATAGGGAAATGGATAGGGGAAGTAGGAAGTCAGGAGTGAAAAGAATTAGGGTTCATGATTTAAGACATTCCCATGTATCCCTATTGATTGACTTAGGATATTCAGCCATAGCCATAGCTGAACGTGTAGGTCATGAGTCTATTGATATCACATATAGATATGCACATTTATTCCCAACAAAACAAATAGAAATGGCAGACTCTTTAAATAATCTTAGAAAAACAACTGATAATGATTGGGATAAATTGTTAGAGGGGGATAAGGATGACCAAGATATTTAGGAGAGAAAGCCTTGAGAAACAAAAAGAGAAAAGGATAAAAAATAAGGAAGTTAATCGAGTAAGGAATAAGTATGTCAACTTTAGAGTTACGCCAGAGGAATATGATTTACTCAATAAAAAAGTAGAGATAAGTGGTATCCTGAAGCAAGACTATATTATTCAATGCTTGCTTAATCATGAAGTGAAAGTTCTTGCTGATTATAGGATGGCTGACAAGATAGCCAAGGAGATATTTCAATTGGCTAAAATCATAAAAAGATATGGTCGCCTAGATGATGAAGAACAAGAAATACTGATTTTTATTTTAGAAATATATGAAGAATTAAAAAAAGAAAAAAGCCTTTAGCACAAAGGCCAAAGGCAACACTCCTGTTGGAATGTATTCTAGACAAATCCATTTTACCACAGGAGTTTTGCTAAATCCAGACTAGGAGGAGAAGATGGAAAATAAATATAAATATCTACCAGAAGAAATGAAGAAATTAAAAAGATTTGTAGGTTGGAGTAAGGAAAACTTAAAGGGCAAGGTAGCCAAGCTACCTTTTTCCTTACTTGATGGAAAAGCTAATGACTGGAATATGCCGGAAAGATGGGTAAATTTCAATGATGCCAAAAGAAAGAAAAAACCTCTAGGCTTTGTCTTAGTGGAAGAAGATAAAATTATCTGTATCGATTTAGATAATGCAATTCAAAATGGCAAGTTATCTACTATGGCAAGAGAGATTATAGAAAACTTTGCAGGAACATATATGGAACTATCCCAATCTGGCAGGGGAATCCATATCTTTGCTAAGGGGACTATTCCAAAGAATCTTAATCAATCAAGTAATGGAATTGAGATATATAAGAATAATAGATATATAGCCTTAACAGGTAATGTAGGAGATGGGTTCTTCTTTCCTAGAAGCAATAAGCTTTTAGACAAGGAAGAAGAGTTAAATGAGTTATATAAGAAATGGACACAGGATAAACTATCCACCCTAAAACAGATTAGAGAATATAAGTATGAGCCTTTAAATCAGCATTTTAGCCTAGATAATCTATCTCTAGATGAAATACTAGCTACCATGGAAAGAACCAATAGCAAGGCAAGTAGGCTTATCTCAGGAGTCAGTCTAACAGGAGACCATAGCCGAGATGATTTTATCTTTCTAGTACTTGCCAGAAACTATACAGGAGGTAATCCTAACTTGATGAAAGAACTATTTCTAATGACCACTTTAAATCGCCTAGGAAGTAATGAAAAGAGAAGAGATGATAGAAAGTATATGGACTATGTAGAAAAGACCATAGACAAGGTTTTAGGACTTGGGAATTTTGTAGCCTTTGACTGGAGTAAACATTTTCAATATAAGAGAAGGATGAAGGCCTATGAAAGAGTTTAAATTAGTTTTTCCTGAAATAGACCAGTCCTATTCATTAATTGATTTACAGAAAACAGTCAAGGGTAGTGTAAAGCAAACTACAGGAAATATAGTCACAGCAGTCCTTAATCCAAAATATTGTAAGGCTAAGAAAATTCATGAAGGACAGATCTTCTATGATAAATTTACAAATGAGATCAAATTTCAAGGCAAGATTATAGGGGAAAGAGATATAAAGCCAAATCAGATTAGACTATGGGATGATTCATTAAATAATAGATTAGGACTTGAAATAGAAAAGCATTTTGGACTTAACTACAATGTCAATAAGATGTGGGATGCAGTTAGATTTGTCGCCAACCAATATGAAATAAGTCCCCCAAAACAATATCTAGAAAATCTTACTTGGAAGGGAGATAGAAATGCAATAAGAAAACTTTTACCCACCTATCTAGGAGCTGAAGATACAGAACTTAATGCCTGGATCATGGAGCATATGATATTAGGTTTAGTTAAAAGAGTCTTTGAGCCAGGTTCTAAATTTGATGAGATGATGGTCTTGGTTGGTGGGCAAGGAATAGGAAAATCTACCTTTGCCAGATATCTGGCTATTAAAGATGATTGGTTCTGTACCATTGAAAATATACAAGGTAAGGATGCAGTTATGAATTTAATGGGGAAGACAGTTATAGAAATTGAAGAATTTGTAGCTTTAAGAAATGCCAAATCAGCTAATGAAGCAAAATCCTTTTTATCTAAATTAAGCGATAGGATAAGAATCCCTTATGAAAAATTTTCGACAGATGTACCCAGGACTTGTATTTTAATAGGGACATTAAATGAGAAAACTTTTTTAAATGACCATACAGGAGAGAGAAGATATTTACCTGTAGAATGTCATAAGGAAAATAGAAAGAAGGCCATTTATCTAGATAAGGATTTTCAAGGAGAGCAATCAGAAAAAGAATATTTAGATTCAATCAGGGAAGATTTTAACCAGGCCCTTGCCTATGGCTATAAACTTTATAAAGAGAAGAAACATTCCTGGACCATACCAAAAGAGTTACTAAAAGATCTTTACCAAGAACAAGAAAAGTTTAAGTATCTCAATCCAGATGTGGAAGATATTCGTTACTTTTTAGAAGAGTATAAACCAAAAACACAAGAACCAAAGCTAACTTGCTTTAAGGAATTAAGTATGCAAGGCTACCAGATTAAATCAAAATCCTTTTCAGAAATCATGGATAATTATTTCCCAGAATGGAAGGCAATACGATCATCAAAGACCAAAAGAATTTCCCCTAGTGGAATATCTATACCAGTAAAACTTTATTATGAGAAGGAAGAAAAGATAGAAGATAATTTTATAGAAGTTAATAATGATGATCTACCAAAAGAATTGCAAGAGCCAGAACAAATAAAAATAGACACAGGAAAGAATGAAAAAGAGAAGTAAAAATTGTAACTTTGTAACCTTGTAACTTGTAACCAAACTTTTAAAACCTTCAGAATTGGTCTGGTAAAACCGAAGGTCTAGCAATATCAAGCTTTACAGGGATCAAGACAAAAGCCAATGCCTTATTTGAGGACTTTTGAAATAGTAGGTTACAGTTACAAATCTCCTGTGTCTATTAAAAACCTTAATAGCAAGCACAGTAAGTGTAGACACACTTACGAGAAAATTGATCAAGCGGACCCTTTTAGGCTCACTTGATCAATTTTCTACTCTTCCTATCGGAATGATTTAGGGGACACCCCTAATACCCTGTTAAAAACATAGGATATCTGATATAATTACTTTAAATATTAAAAGCTTAGCTTTACAAAATGGAGGATGTTATGGGATATTCTTATGATAAGCTATGGAAGTTATTGATTGATAAGAAAATGAATAGAGAAGAACTTAAAAGAAGAACAGGAATATCATCGACTACTCTTGCTAGAATGAGTAAGGAGGAGAATGTTAGCCTAGCTGTTTTGGCTAAGATATGTGATAAATTAGATTGTGATATAGGGAATATTATTGAATATAAAAGAGATATAAATGATAGAAACAGGGCAATTATAAGCGATAAAGTATACAGAGCTGAGAGCTAAACAATACAACAAATAAAAGGATGGTAAGGAATGTTAACAACAGCAATAAAATTAAAACCTTTCACAAAGTGGACAGGTGGAAAAAGACAGTTACTACCAGAACTAATAGATTTAATGCCAAAGCAATTTAATAGATATTATGAACCTTTTGTAGGTGGTGGTGCATTATTATTTGAATTAACTCCAGAAAAAGCTACTATTAATGATTTTAATACAGATTTAATTTTAGCATATAGAGAGATTCGAAATAATGTAGAGGAATTAATTGAGATACTCGAAATACACAAAGAAAACAATAGTAAAGATTATTATTTAGATTTAAGATCTGTTGATAGGGATGGAAGAATAGAAAGAATGACAGAAACGGAGAAAGCAGCTCGTTTATTATATATGTTAAGGGTTAACTTTAATGGCTTATATAGGGTGAACTCAAAGAATCAATTTAATGTTCCTTATGGAAGATATAAGAATCCTCAAATAGTAGATGAGATTTTATTATATGATATTAGTGAATATTTAAATAGTAATGATATAGAAATATTAGAAGGAGATTTTGAGAGAGCAGTATCAACGGCTGCATCTGGAGATTTTGTATATTTTGATCCCCCTTATGCACCAATATCGTCTACAAGTAGTTTTACTTCATATACTAATGAAGGTTTTGATGAGTCTGATCAGATACGTTTACGAGATACTTTTATAGAATTAAGTAAGCGAGGAGTTAATGTTATGCTTTCTAACTCGGATGTTGAGTTTATACATGAACTATATTCTAATATACCTAATGTTGATATTAGGGTAGTTAAAGCCAATAGAATGATAAATTCAAATGCAAGTAAACGTGGTAAAATCAATGAATTAATTATAAGAAGCTCCAATTGGTAAAATTGAAGTTAATGATAAGGGGGATAGAGATATGGAGAAAAGACAATTGATTTTTGAAGAAAAAGTTTTTTATCATGACAAGCAAAGCACTTCATTTTTGATAAAAGATGATACTTTCAATTTTTTAAAGCAAATGAAAGAAGAAAGTATTGATATGATCTTTGCTGATCCCCCTTATTTTTTAAGTAATGATGGTATTTCTTGTAGTGGGGGAAAAGTGGTTTCTGTAAACAAAGGAGAGTGGGATAAAATTGATTCCTTTGAAGAAAAACATGAGTTCAATCGGGAATGGATAAAACTAGCAAGAAGGGTTTTGAAGCCCAATGGAACAATATGGATTTCAGGCTCACTACATAATATATATTCAGTAGGCATGGCCTTAGAACAGGAAGGTTTTAAAATTTTAAACAATATAACTTGGCAAAAAACTAATCCACCACCAAACTTATCATGTCGCTATTTTACTCATTCTACAGAAACAATATTATGGGCTAGAAAGAATGAAAAATCAGCTAGGCATTACTTTAATTATGACTTGATGAAAGAAAGAAATAATGGCAAGCAAAAAAAAGATGTTTGGAAAGGACCCTTAACCAAGCCAAGTGAGAAAAAACATGGTAAGCATCCAACACAAAAACCAGAATACTTATTGGAAGAGATTATTTTGGCATCAACTAGAGAAAATGACTTAATATTAGATCCTTTTGTGGGAAGCGGAACTACTTGTGTTGTAGCCAAGCGTCTTGGGAGACGATATATTGGTATAGATTTTGTGGAAGAATACTTAGAAATAGCTAAAAAAAGACTGGAGAGTGTATAATGATGGACCTATCATATGGAGACTATATAAACAAAAATGCAGACCAGCGTTTAGAGTATTTTATGGAAACTTTATCAGTAACAAATAGAACACCAGATTATTATGTAAATTGGGAAAAGGTTACACGTGAGACTAGGAAGTATGAATTAGAATTAAATACTTTAAATTACTTAATAGGAAAGGATGATATCTACAGAGAGGCATTAGCTTTGTTTAATAAGCAGCCAGATTTAATTAGAGCCTTACCTAGCTTAATAGCTAGTAGAGATAAGGCACTAGATGTTTTGAATATTGACAAAGAAGATAATATGGATTTTTACAAGTTGGATTTTGTAAATATAGATACAAATAATCTAGAATCATATGTGGATTTTGCTGAAGAATCAGGACTTTTAAATTTTTTAGAACATGATGCTAATAGATCATTAGTCGATTATGTTTATGGGGTTGAAGCTGGATTAGATAGTAATGCTAGGAAAAATCGTAGTGGTTCTACTATGGAAAGAATTTTAAATAGGAATATTATAAAGGCTTCTAAAAGATTTGAAATAGAACATCAATCTCAAGCCACAGCAGACTTTATAGAAGAAAATTGGGGAATTAAGATTCAAGTAGATAAGGCTGCTAGAAGATTTGATGAAGCAATTTATTGTAAAGCTAATAATAGTCTTTGGCTAATAGAAACAAATTACTATGGTGGTGGAGGTAGTAAATTAAAGGCAACTGCTGGTGAGTTTATCACACTAAATGAATTGATATCGGAACCAAGAAATAATATAAATTTTGTTTGGGTTACTGATGGACAAGGTTGGCATACTGCAAGATTACCGTTGCTAGAAGCATTTGGACATATAAAGTATGTATTTAATTTGAAGATGCTGAAAGATGGTTATCTTGAGGAGTTATTTAAGGGAAGAATATTTAATAGATAAATTATAAAAGTATAAAAGGGATATTTTTTTCAGCGTTTTTAAAATTTAAAAAGGTAACTATAAAGAGTAATTGTAAGATTTTTATGTGTTTGGTAAAGATATTTATGGTATTTAAGAAAAAAGAGTTGGTTAATGTTATAGGAGGGCGAAATAGATGAATCAGAGAGATATAAAAAATTTTAATAAAGCTATTCAATCGTTAAGACTATATAGGAGATATGAGGTATTAGATAGGAAAAGTAATGATATCTTAGATCAAATATATGTTGATCCTATGAAAAATGATGCAGTCCTTAACTTATGTTTAAAAGATAACACAACAGTCCTTGTTGGCAGAAAAGGAACTGGAAAATCAACAATTTTTATGAGAATGCAAAATGAGTTAAGAAAATCAAAGGAAATTATGACGTGTTATATAGATGTGAAAACTATATTTGATAATGCTAAAAGAAATTACACTACAATAAATTATCTTCAATTAAAAAATTCAAAAGAGACAGAAGTTTATTCTTTACAAAGACAATTTATATTAGATTTTATTAGTGAACTTATAGATGAAATAAAAAAGAACTATATATCAGTAATTGAAAGTATAAAAGGTAAGCTTGGAATTTCATCTAAATTAACTGATTCAATTCAAAGACTTGAAGAAATTAAATCACGAATCCAAAACAATTCCCATCTAGAAAATATTGAACTACAAACTTTACAAAATATTGAACAGTTGGTAAAAGGTGAGCAAGTTAGTAGAAATGAGATAAGTGGTTCTACTAAAATTTCAGTTGCTCAAACTTCAGTAGATTTAAATTTAGGCTTAGAAGAAAATAATTTTTTAAAGAATTCTGAAGGAAGTGAACAAAAATACAATAGGATATTTGCTAGAATTTTTGAGATAACAAATTTAGTAGAAGAGATTAAGGAAATACTAGAAGGACTATCGATGAAGCGTTTATATCTAATTTTAGATGATTATTCTGAAATTGATCAAAAATCATTAACTATGTTTGCAGATTTGATAGTTAACACATTAAATAATACATCTGATAATTATATTAAGCTAAAAATTGCAGCTTATCCTGGAAGAGTTGAATTAGGTGAGCTAGATAGACAAAAGATTGATGTACGATATTTAGATTACTATCAATTATATGCTAATGAAAAAAGAGATGAAATGGAATTAGCAGCGATAGATTATACACGAAGAATTATTGAGACTAGATTGAAAATATATACTGATCATGGACTAGAGTATTATTTTGACACTGATAAAGCATCGATTGAAGTATATTTGAAGCTTATTTTTAAAATGACGTTAAATGTTGTAAGACATATAGGACTAATTCTAGATTATGCTCAAGATTACTCTGTTGCTCAGGGGAAAAAAATAACAATCTCTGATTTAAATGAGGCGGCTAAAAGATTTTATAATGAAAGACTCTCACTTTTCTTTGAAGAAAGTAAGTCGGCTCAAATGGCTTATGATGAGCGTGTAGAGATATTTCAGTTAGAAGAATTGTTAAAAAGTATAGTAAAAAGAGAAAAAGAAATAAAAACTAGTATAAGAACGAGTAAATATAAAGCACAAATATTTGATAGTGATAGGACAAATCCTTATACAAGTCATTTTTATATTTTGAAAAATGCAGAATATATGTTAGCATCTTTAGAATTAAATTTCTTTGTAAGTAAATATAATGAAATGACTAGTAAAACAGGGGAAAAGGTATCTATATACGCATTAAATTATGGTTTGTGTTTAAATGAAAATATTAGATGGGGAAAACCAGAGGGAAATGCCCATAGAACGTATTTTATAGAGTCACCATTTAACTTTAACTCATTATTAACAGAATTTTTGAAGAAGACAAAAGAAATAAAATGTACAGAGTGTGGCAATATTTATGAAGAAGCACATTTAGCAATACTAAAACAATATGATATGAATTGTTTGAAATGTGGCTCAAAAGGCAGTGTTGTTGAAGCTAGTAAAGTTTCAGAGTTTTATCACAGTCAAATAGAGGAAATAGAAAAGAAAGGCAACTTGCTTGAAAAAGAATTATATAAATTTATGAAACTTGCAATTATGAAAGGATGCAGAGTGTCTACTAGGGAAATGGCTTTAGAACTTGATACTTCAAGCCAAAAAATAGGGTGGATAACAAAGAAATTGGAAGAAAGATATTATTATTTAACTAAGTTTAAGGAAAATGGGAAAACTATGTATCAAATAACAGAATTGGGGAAAAGAAGTGTGAGATGATTTATATTAAAGAGATCTAATTATTATTTGATATGATTTTTAGAAACTAGATGATGATAAATATCAGATATAAATCATTATAAATTATTTTTAAATTTCAATAGATATACAATATATAAATAGTAGAAAAGAGATTTATAATAAAATCAGGGGAATTTAAATATAGAAAATTTAGAGACTCTAAGAAAGAAGCATATATTAAACTTGAAGACTTTATTATATTAAAATATATTTTTTTTGATAAATTTATGCTTATAAAATAAATTATGTAAAATCGAATATATTGGAGGGTGGCGATGGTTTTATTAAATATATATGGAAAAATAGAACCAATCATAATTTCAGAAAAACTAGGGGGTGGTCTTTGTAACCCTGAACCTGATTGGGTAGAGGGGTTACAAGAAGATTTTAAGGAAGTGGTTTTAGTTCATAATCATAAAATATCTTCATATAAACGCTCTGGTTTGGATATTTCTTGGGCTGAGGATCGATACGATATACAGAACATAGTTGAACAATTGGGCTGGCAGGAAGATGGTAAGTCTGATATGCAAATAATAGCTGAACATTTAATTGAAATCAAAGTATTAAATTTTGATAATTCATTTCTTCAAATAAAAAATGAATATCTGGATAGTCCCACGTGTGAACCACAATACACAAGGAAACTCCTTGATTTTTGCTGTAAATACAGTCATCAAAGAGTGCAAAAGATGTAATTCCTCAACAAATTCCATTTTCAATATATAATTCAGATGATCTGTTTAAACAGCCATTAATAATTAATTATTTGGAGAGTATGATAAAATCACATCCCTCACATAACATTACTGTACCTTCCTATACTAAAGGAGGAATTAAATCATTAAAGGTAATAGGAAAACTAATGGATGATTTCTTAGTTACAGAAAAAGAATTCTGGTTGTTTGATTATATATTAAATGCTTTACTTTCTGATGCTCGACAAAATGCATATCATATTTTTAAAACTATGTCACTTATAGAAATGCTTATTATTAATCCAAAGGGAAATGGGAAAATTGCAGGTGAAATCGAAAGAAAACTTCCTCAATTTTTACCAGATAGAATAGCTAAAGAGAAAGGAATTCTTTTTTCAGAAATTATGCGCAAACTAAGAAATAAAATTGCACATGGTGATTTTGAGGCAGTGAAACAATTATTAGAACAATATCGTCAAGTATTTATGCAGAATTTCTGGTTTGATGAAATTGAATATAGTATTGAGAATTGGACTTATGGAAATATATGTCTTCGTCTTGATGAAGTATTGTATGAAATTTTATGGCTTATGTTATATGATAAAAGCAAGTTATTTGAGATCCAAATGGGTTAAGCTATAAAATTGATTAGGTAATTAACATTATTTGTGATAATTTTTATAAAACATCCTTTTTTTTATTGGTGGAACTGGGACTGGAACGGGCAAAATAATTCAAAAACAAGGTGAAATAGAGCGAACAGAATGAAAATGAACTGTATCAAATGGCTATATTAAAGGCTTTGATATTTAAAGAACATATACAAAAGAAGAGTGGGAGTAGTTGATCTAGACCTTGGAATTGCTAAATATAGCCGTTACAAGGTCTTTGATTTTTTAGAGGGTTCTAAAAAAGTTAGA
>JGI24707J26582_10003135_pt1 | contig 12067 bp, 9 predicted proteins | sample BioPla1DNA1_FD_26582 | JGI IMG/M metagenome (IMG submission 26582) | reverse complement strand
ATGTCCCATTTTATCTTCATGTTCTACTTCTGCATCAGATAGGGAGGTTTTACAATCAGGGCACCAGTTGATTATTCTATTACCTTTGTAAATTAATCCCTTTTCATATAAACGGATAAAGACCTCTGTAACAGCTGCACTACAGCCTTCATCTAAGGTAAATCTTTCTCTGGACCAATCACAGGAATTGCCTATCTTTTTCATTTGCTCCACAATAACCCTGCCATATTCATCTCGCCACTCCCATGCCCTTTTTAAAAACTCTTCTCTTCCTAAATCTTCTTTTGATAATCCTTCTTCTTTTCTGATCTTTTCTACTACCTTTACCTCTGTTGCTATACTAGCATGATCTGTTCCTGGTTGCCATAATGTCTCAAAACCCTGCATTCTTTTAAAACGGATCAATACATCCTGCAAAGTATGGTCCAGGGCATGTCCTAAATGTAGTTCACCTGTAATATTTGGTGGTGGTAAAACAATTGAATAAGGTTTTTTATCTGGGTCAACCCTAGCCTTGAAATAATCTTTTTCCATCCAATGTTGATAAATACGATCCTCAAATTCTTTGGGATCATAGTTCTTTGGTAAATTATCCATCATTTTTACTTCCTCCTAAAATCCTGTAATTGTTTTAAATTAGTTTAATAACAAATAAAAAAACCCTCCATCCTAATAAAAAGGACGAAGGGTTTTCCGTGGTACCACCTTAATTCCTATTTTCTATAGAAAATAGGCTCTTATATATATAACGGTTTTATACCGTCTGTATCTACTAGTATTTCAATACAGCAGCTCCAAAGCTACCTTCAATAATCATTGTCCTAAAAAACCTTACAGCCATGGGTTTTTATCTCTTCAGGTTTGATTATCTACTCCTCTTTTTCATAGCCTTTTTCATTAACTTATCAGAAAAGTCTTTCTCTAAATTCATGTTTTATTATAATAGATTCATAAAATTTGTCAAGTTTTTTCTTTATACCAAGTATTTCATTATAATCTTTCGCTAGCAAAGGATTTAAAATTTATAATTATTTAACTAATCTAATAGAATATCTCTTATCTAAATACTCCACTAATACTCTAATGATTTCCTCGTGTCTTGTATTAAACACCTCCCAGTGCCTTTTATAGTTAGCATAAATTAGACGTCTTGTATAATTAGTCATAGGAATATCTTTATATATACATAATCTGGATACCCTACCATCACCAGTATCTAAGTTATCCGGGTTTATGCCATGTTCCACCTCGTTTCTATGAACTAAGGCATACCAGTAAAAGTCTTCTATTTCACCCTGGATATAACCATATCTATTTTTACTATTACAAACTTTAATATTTAAAGACATATTCATCCCTCCATATTACTATATTTTAATTTTATGTATATTTTTTATATCCTATACTTCATTTTCTGTAATATTCACAAAAACTTGTGTCCATCTTAGTAACCAAATCCTCTATCAGTGAATATAATAGAATAAAGTTTAGTATTGTAGAATAAATTGGAGGGATTGAGATGAAAACTTTGAAGTTTATTAGTATCTTAGTTATCTCGCTTATAGTTGCTACTTTATTTCTCTCAGGTTGTAGCAGTAATCAATCTGATTTGAAAAAAATTACTGTCATGGAGGTAACCCATTCTGTATTCTATGCTCCTCATTATATTGCCATCTCTGAAGGCTTCTTCGAGGAAGAAGGATTGAAGATAGATTTAATAGATGGCAAAGGTGCTGACAAGGTTATGGCTGCCCTACTCAGTGGTCAAATAGATATAGGTTTTATGGGACCTGAAGCATCTGTCTATGTGTATAATCAGGGTATGGAAGATTATGCAATTAACTTTGCACAATTAACACAAAGGGATGGTTCTTTTATTGTATCCCGTGAAGCTAGTCCTGAATTTACTATGGAGGATCTACGTGGGAAAGAACTTTTGGGAGGCCGTAAAGGTGGTATGCCTAATATGACCTTAGAGTATGTCCTAAAAAAGAATAATCTGGTTCCTGGTAAAGATTTAAATGTTAGAACAGATATTCAGTTCGATGTAATGGCTGGTGCCTTTGCAGGTGGAGAGGGGGATTATACCACATTATTTGAACCTACTGCTTCCCTTATGGAAAAGGAAGGTAAAGGCTATGTTGTTGCCTCAGTAGGTGCCGAAAGTGGTTATATTCCATTTACAGCTTACTCAGCTAGAAAAAGCTATTTAGAAAAAAATCCAGAAACCATACAAAATTTTACCAGAGGTTTATATAAAGGTATGCTTTGGGTAGAAAACCATAGTGCAGAAGAAGTGGCCAAATCATTGCAACCACATTTCCCTGATGCTGATTTAGATATATTAGTGAATGTTGTAAATCGTTATAGATCCATAGGAGCATGGGCCCCTGATCTAGTAATGACACAGGAAGGTCTGGACCGGCTCCAAGATGTTATGACAGAAGCTGGAGAATTAAATAAAAAAGTACCCTATGACGCTATTGTTAATACCGACTTTGCCAAAGAAGCTATGGAAAGTGTAAAATAAAAATAATTTTATATATTAAATAAAACAAAGGGATATGGAAGATTTTATTCCATATCCCTTTTTCTAATTTGACTGTAACTTTTCTAGAAGTTTTGCAGCGGATACTGCATCCTTACTATAACCATCTGCCCCAGATTCCTTGGCAAATTCCTCAGTTACTACTGCACCTCCAACAATAAACTTTATATTGGGTAATTGATCTTTTACATAATCTATTGTTCTAGGAATTTCCATCATAGTTGTGGTCATTAAAGCACTTAATCCTACAAAATCCGCATTTTCTCTTTTAGCTACCTCTAAAAAAGTTTCTGCCGATACATCTTTACCTAGGTCAATAACATTATATCCATAGTTTTTTAATATGATTGCAACTATATTTTTACCAATATCGTGAATATCACCTTGAACAGCTCCTATAACGATGGTAGCCTTTTTCTTAATATCTTCAGTATTTTCCATTTGCTTTTCTAGGTACTGGAAGGCCATTTGGGCTACCTCTGCACTTAAAATTAATTCTGGCAAAAAGAATTCTCCTGTTTGAAACTTTTCCCCTACTATCTCAAGGCCTGGTATTAAACCTTCATTGATAATATCTAGTGGTTTTATATCTTTATTTAATAATTCTTCCAATGCAGTAACTATATCGTAGGATCCTCTTGTAATTAAATCCTTTAGCACCTCAAGGGAGGTGCCATCAGCATCTTTGTTTCTAAAATTCTTTTTATAATCACTCTTTTCAGGATTTTTAATACTATTACTCTCTATATAATTTTTTGCTTTTTCATCCCTTCCTGCTATAAGTGATGCTGCCTGCCATGTATTGATCATGTCCTTGTCCAAGGGATCAATAATTGCTAAATCTAGTCCATTGGCTATGGCTACTGCTAAAAATGTGGTATCAATTTTATGGCGAGATGGTAGTCCATGAGAGACATTGCTGACACCTAGTATGGTCTTAACTCCCAGACCCTCTTTTACCATTTTTAGTGCCTTTATGGTTTCAAGAGCAGACTTATCATCAATCCCAATAGTTAATGCAAGACAATCTATATAGATATCCCTTCTGGGTATACCATATTCATCACAAGCCTTTACTATTTGTTTTGCAATCTCATAGCGTTCCTCTGCTCTTTCCGGTATTCCCTCACTATCCAAGGTCAAAGCCACAACACCTGCTCCATATCTTTTCACTATAGGTAGAATTTTTTCATAAACTGACTTTTCACCATTGATAGAATTTACTAAAGCCTTGCCATGATATATTTGTAAAGCCCTTTCAATAACATCCGGGTTAGTAGAGTCTATACACAAAGGTATATCTATCTTTTGTTGGAGTAAATTGATGAATTTAGACATAGTTTCTTTTTCATCAATATTATGTGTACCCACATTTATATCTAAAATATGGGCTCCTGATTCCACCTGAATTTCTGCCTCACTTTGCAATAGACCAAATTCTTCATTTCTTAGGGCATTGGCTAAATCTTTTCGGCCTGTTGGATTAATACGTTCTCCCACTATTAAAGGCAGTGTGTTTTCACCAACAAATACTGTTTGTCCCCTACTGGCAAAACTACCTGCCTTCAAGGCAGGTTTGGATGTTACTCTGTGTTCCCTTAGCCTTTCTTTAATTGCCTTAGTATGTTGTGGGGTACTGCCACAGCAAGATCCAAATATATTAACTCCTATATGAAAATAAGGCTCTAACTCCTGAATAAATCCGTCTGGCTCTAGGGAATATACAGCTTTATCCCCTTTCCATTGTGGCAAACCAGCATTAGGTTGAACTATCACCGGAAGACTTGTATTATTGGCCATTTCTTCTACAACTTTAAACAAGCTGGTGGGTCCACCGGAACAATTGGCCCCTATTGCAGATGCTCCAAGACTCTCAAGCACAACAGCAGCACTGACAGGGGATGCCCCTGTCAATGTTCTATTACCTTCAAAGGTTAAGCTACAAATAACGGGAATATTACAAATATCTCTCGCCGCCAATAATGCTACACGAATTTCTCCTAAATCATGAAAAGTTTCTAATATAATAAAATCAGGTTTTTCCTCTATTAAGGCAGTTATTTGTTCTTTAAATATCTGATACATTTCTTCAAAAGTCAATTTACCCATTGGTTCCATAAATTCTCCTGTGGGACCCACCGATGCAGCAACATATCTATTAAATTTATCCGCAACTTTTCTAGCTATTTTTACTCCTGCTGCGTTAATTTCTTTTATTTGTTGCTGTAACCCATATTCAGCTAGTTTTAATCTATTTCCTCCAAAGGTGTTAGTGGTAATAACATCTGCACCTGCATTTAAATATCCTAAATGAACCTCCTCTATTGCTTGTGGGTTTTTAAGATTTAATAGTTCAGGTGAACTTCCAGCTTCTAGACCCTTTTCCAACAACATCGTTCCCAGACCACCATCAAACACTAAGACTTTTTCTAAAGTAGACATTTTTTTCATTTTTTCACTCCCATTACTTTTAAAATAAGATTATATCTTTTTATATATTAAATTGATTTATTCTATTTAACAAATGTAAATTTNTATTTTTCTTTATCCTTCTTAATCTATAATTCATCATTTAGGAAAGAGNGAAAGTTAAGCTGATATTCTCTTAATTGCTTGATCAAAATCTTCAATTATATCCTCTATATCTTCTAATCCTAATGATACCCTGATTAAATCAGCAGTAATGCCTAGTTTTTTACGTTCCTCTTCTGGAATAGAAGCATGAGACATTAATACTGGGTAAGAAACTATGGTTTCTACTCCTCCTAAACTAACTGCAACAGCAGGAATACGAAGCTCTTTTAAAAAGCTCTTAGCCAATTTTTCCGATACCATCTTAAAGGATAGGACTGCTCCAGCTCCTGATGCCTGTGAAAAATGTATATCCCTTCCTTCATGATTTTCTAATCCTAGATAAAACACTTCAGAAACTGCTGAATGATTATATAACCAATTTGCTAATCTTAAAGCACTTTTCTGTTGATAGTCCATACGAACTTTTAATGTTTTTATCCCCCTTAAAAGAAGCCAACTATCCTGTGGTCCCAATATAGCACCTATAGTGTTTTGTATTTTATATATCTTTTTAGCCAGTCCTTGATCCCTTACCACTACTAATCCTCCTACAACATCACTATGACCTCCAATAAATTTTGTAGCACTGTGAATAACAACATCTGCCCCTAATTCCAATGGTTTTTGAAGATAAGGGGATAAGAAGGTGTTATCCACCATGACAATAAGATTTCGCTGCTTGGCAATGGTAATGGCTCCCTTTAAATCTGTAACCTTCAATAAAGGGTTCGATGGAGTTTCTAAAAACAATCCCCTTGTATTATCTTTAATATTCTTCTCAATATCATCTAAATTTTGGGTATCCACAAAGGTGGTTTCTATACCATGATCATTTAAAACAGTAGTACAAGCACGATAGGTGCCACCATATATATCTTTGCAAACTAAGATATGATCTCCCTTAGAAAATGTTAGGAGAACCGATGTTATGGCTGCCACACCAGAGGCGAAGGCAAATCCTCTCCTTCCCCCTTCTAAGATAGCAATAGTTTCTTCTAATGCTTTTCTAGTAGGATTCCCAGACCTTGAGTAATCATATTCCCCCATATTTTCTACATCTTGTTGATGAAAGGTAGAAACTTGATATATAGGTGTACTTAAGGCTCCAGTATAAGGATCTTTACTACTGGTATTATGAATTAATTTCGTTGCAAATTTCATCTCATCCCTCCATTGCATATTCTAAATCTTTAATAATATCCTCAGCAGATTCTATCCCCACTGATAATCTTAATAATGTATTTGTTACACCTAATGTATTGAGGATTTCAACAGGTATAGAAGCATGGGTTTGTATCATAGGGTAAGTTATTAATGTTTCTACCCCTCCTAGACTTTCTGCAAAAGCAATTAATTTTACATCCTTCAAAATTTTTTCAACCATTTCAACATTTTGTACTGTAAAAGAAATCATAGCACCAAAACCACTAGCTTGATTTTTACATACCTCATGTCCCTCATGTTCCAATAATCCAGGATAATAAACTTGTTTTACATTTTTGTTTTCCTTTAACCAATGGGCAATTTTAAAAGCACTTTCCTGTTGTTTATCCATTCTTATTCCAAGGGTTTTCATCCCTCTTAATAATAACCAACTATCAAAGGGAGCAAGAACCCCTCCTAATGTTTTTTGGATCAATCTTATTTGTTCAGCTAATTCTCCCTTTTCTTTTACAACAAGTAAACCTGATAAGAGATCATTATGCCCTCCTAAAAATTTTGTCCCACTGTGTATAACAACATCTGCCCCTAGTTCAAGAGGTCTTTGATAATACGGGGTAAGAAAAGTATTATCAACAATAGTTAATATGTTTTTAGAGACTGCAAAATCACAAATTTCTCTAATGTTTGAAATACGCATCATAGGATTAGTAGGGGTTTCAATAAAAATTCCTCTAGTATTTTCTCTAGTTCCTTCACGTACATTAATGGTCTTACTGGTATCTATATAAGTAAAACTCAAACCATATTTTTTATACATTTTTTCAAATAATCTGTAGGTACCGCCATATAAATCATTTGACACCAATATATGATCCCCAGGTGAAAAAACTTGAAATAGGTTGTCTATAGCTGCCATACCAGTGGAAAAAGCAAAGCCTTCTTCTCCCCCTTCTAAAATAGCTATGGTTTTTTCTACCTTCTGTCTGGTTGGATTTATTTCCCTGGAATAATCAAAACCAGTAGATTCATGTAATGCTGGATGCCTAAAGGTAGCACTTTGATATATAGGGAAACTAATGGCTCCAGTAGATATATCATAGCTATTATCCCCATGCACTACTCTTGTATTAATACTATAAGTCATATGAATACCCCCTTAATAAATTTTGAAAAATAAAATAAACTCATTTAAATCTTAAATACTCTTATAATTATTTTAAAAAATAATATTGCCTTACATAATTTTAAAAATTTACTATAATATACTGCAATAAAAAAACCTCTCTATTCTAAGATAAAGAGGGTTTTACATTCCTCTCTTATCTTTCAGCTTATGCTGTAGGAATTAGCACCGGGTACATATATTCTATGTACTGGTTGCCGGGTTTCATAGGGCCTATTCCCTCCACCACTCTTAATAAGAGTATTTACCATGAAATTTTAATGTTTTCTGAATTATATAGTATTTGAAAAATAATGTCAAGTTTCTTTTAAATAAAATTTTTCTATAATCTTTGACAAAACTAATATTTTGTTTATCTCCTCAGCTATTTCTTGACAATTGCCACATTTATTAATATTCTATATATATCTATAAATATCTTTTTTTAAAAAAATTGTCTATTTCAATTTCTCTTGTGCTAAATTTACCAGTTTTAAAAAGGAAACCAAATAATAAAAGGGAGGTTTAAATATTGAATAGCTTAATAATTGCCTGTAATACCATTAAAGATGAATTAAATATAGCTCTTAATAGCACTGACTGTAAATATCCCGTACTATGGATAGACTCAGGTCTTCATATGTATCCTGATTCTCTAAGGAAACGATTACAGGATGAGATAGATCATATATCAAATGTAGATCATATACTTCTAGCCTTTGGATTTTGTGGTAATTCCCTTATTGGCATTACCGCTACGAACTGTTCCATAGTTTTGCCCTGTGTTGATGATTGTATTACTTTTTTATTAGGTTCTTGTGAAAAGCGTAAAGAGATTTCTAATGAAATGGGTACTTATTTTCTTACAAAGGGTTGGTTAGATTATGAAAATAATATATGGGAAGAGTATCAGTATACAGTGAAACGTATGGGAAAAGAAAAGGCTGATAGGGTTTATAAGATTATGTTACAACATTATAAAAGATTAGGTGTTATCGATACTGGTGCATATAATTTAGAAGAATTTCTCAAGGAGTCACAATTAGTTGCAAAAGACTTAAAACTTACCCATGAAGTGATTAAAGGAAATTTGAGCTATGTGGAAAAACTCTTAACCGGTCCTTGGGATGATGATTTTGTAGTAATTAATCCAGGAGAAAGTATTAGCCTAGCTCATATAAAACATCTATCCCTATCCCAAGTAAACTCATTATAGAAAAAGTGGTGTTAAAATATTTTAACACCACTTTTTTCGTCTTAATTTTCTATTCAAAATACATGGACTTAGCAAATACGTTAGAAAAATTAGGAAATGATGCCAATTCCACATATTCTGCTAGGTTTGCTATATTCACAGTTCCTTTATATTGATCACTAGATAGTAATGCAGATTTTGCACCAACGCCAGCTGCATTACCAATAGCTGTTATTCTTCCTTCTAATTCTTTAGGTATTAACCCTATCCTACAGGCACTATGAGGATTGAGATAATTGCCAAATGCCCCAGCTAGAAATACTTCCGTTATATCTTCCACATCAATCTCATGCTTAGCCATAAGTATTTTAATACCTGATGCTATAGCTCCTTTAGCTAGTTGTAATTGTCTGATATCTTTTTGCGTTATTAAAATAGGTACTCCATTGGCACTGGACTCAGCATCCACTAATACAAATCCTTTTGTGTCTTCACTTACTATAACCCGATCCTTAAATTTTCTGCCAATAGGATTCTCTATCTTTTCAGGAGAGAGAAATCTACCTGTTTTATTAATGATACCTATATCCAATAGACCTGCCACCACATCTAATAATCCTGAACCACAAATACCTTTAGGTTTTACATTCCCGATTACACTATATTCCAGACTGTCGCCAAAGGTCACATAATCTATAGCCCCTTCAGCACCTCTCATACCACTAGATATTTGTGCCCCCTCAAAAGCTGGACCTGCCGCTGTGGAACAGGCATATAATTTCCCCTTAGATCCCAATACCATTTCCCCATTAGTTCCAATATCAATCATTAATTTAATTTCATTACTCTTGTCCATATCCGTGGCCAAAATTGCCCCTACAGTATCTGCTCCTACAAACCCTGCAATATTGGGTAAAAACAGGGCTTTACCCACTGGATTTATCCTAATATTCAATGTAGATGCATGAAATACTAAAGGATCGCTAATAGTGGGGATATAGGGTGCTTTTGAAATGTATTCTGGACTTAATCCTAAAAAGAGGTGATGCATACAGGTGTTTCCTACAAATGAAGTTAAATATATATCTTCCATATTTACATTTGCCTTTTTAGTAGCAGTTTTTATCATTCTGTTTATTGCCCTAATTACTGTAGATTGTAATTCTTCTAATCCATTTTCTTCTTTATAAGCATAATTGCTCCTACTAATAACATCTGCCCCAAATTTTGTTTGAGGATTAATATCAGAAACAACAGACAATCCCTTACCTGTATGAAGATCTATAAGATATCCTGCTATGCTGGTAGTACCAATATCAAATGCCATGCCCAATAATTTGTCGGTAGTGTCTCCTTCTTCAATTCCTAAAATTTTATTTTCATAGGTGATAGCGGTCAAAGAATAATCGTGTTTTCGTAACATTTGAGGTAGTTCATATAATATGAACATTTCTTCATCCATAGATCTAATACTTTTACTAGAATTATTAAATATACTTTTTCGAAAACGTTGCCATTCAGACTCATTGTCACCAATCTTAGGTTTTTCAACGGTTACATATTTTTTTACAATATGTGGTTTGATCTCCACCGCTTTTTCATTAATATCTAATAAAATCTTATGTTGGGTAGAATTTAATCCTAAAAGTTCTATTACCATATCAGCCTGTACTTCAGTAAAACAGGCTAAATGTATTCCTCTATCTCTTTCTTTTTCATCTAGAAAATCCTTTTCTCCCTCGTGAAATACTGCCATTCCTTCTAAAACCTGAATTCTACATTTTCCACATCTGCCAACTCCACCACAGGGAAAGTCAAAATCTATTCCTGAATCTCTTATAGCTTTCATCAGAATAGTCCCCTTGGGTACATCTACAAATTGATCTCCTGGATTAAAATTAACTTTACACTTTTTCAAAATACTACCCCCTTTTTAAAAAATGCTGCTAACCCCCTCTAATACAACAATGCTGGACTATTGGCTCATTCCTTGTAATTTGATATAATCCCCCCTATAATAGGTAATTCCCACACCTATTGGTTTATCGTTATTGTCATATAATTTTTGCTCTACAACTAATAAAGCCTGCTCCTCCAATAAATTTAATAATTTTTTTGTTCTTTCTTTAGGAACCTTTGCACTAATCATTAATTCCTTCTTCATCCCATAAAGAGTAGTATTCCTTGATACCATCTCTGGAAAAGTCGCCTGTTCTATTTCTTTTTCTACAATAGGCATTCCTTTTTGATATAATATATATTTAATATCGTAGGCTACAGGTATTTCATCAGTATAAAACACCCTACGAATAGCTACAATCTTTTTATTCATATTTATTTGTAAAGTATCTGATAATCTTTTAGAAGGATTGATTATATCTACTTCTAATAACTTAGCATTATCCACATTGTTTATTAGATTAGTCATTTCATCATAATATATAATGTACTTATTATATTCTGGCTTCTTTACGAAATATCCTTTGCCTGGAATGGAATAAATATAATTTTCATTTGTTAAGATACCAAGACTTTTTCTTACTGTCATTCTACTGGTACCATACTCTTTACATAAGGCTGCTTCCGAGGGTAAATTGTCTCCTGGCATTAATTCCTCTGTTTCAATTTTACTCCGGATTCCATTAGCAATCTTAATATATACAGGACTATTCATTATTTATTTCTCCCTATTTATATTCTCTATCCATTGTATGCATATTCTATTGCCAACTGAGGCATCGTTGGCAAAATCATCTGCTCCAATGTATTTGCATGATTCTGGGGTAATATGACTGGCCCCAACAATAATTTTTACCTTATCCCGAAGCCCTGCTTCCCTAAGAGTATCTACTACCTCTTTCATAGATTCTATTGTGTATGTTAGTACACCACTCAGACCTAGTATATCAGGTTTGTCCTCCATAACCCTATGTAGAAATATTTCTTTTGAAACATCTACACCAAGGTCAATTACCTCAAAGGCGTTGGCCTCTAACATGCCCTTGAAAATATCCTTTCCAATATCATGTATATCACCTTGAACAGTACCCAATATAACCCGACCTATTTTCCTATTATAATCACTTTTAAAATGTTCTGCCATTTTATCTAGTTCCAATACATCTCTAAAAATAATCCCTGCCATAATCAAATCAGCTATATAATAATTTTTTTCTTCATACAGTTTTCCTACACGATTCATACCTTCGTTAATTATTTCTAATAAAGGCTGGGGCTCCATCCCTTTATCCAATGCTAATGCAGCTAATTCCAATACTTTGTCTTCATTTAATTCTTCCACATGTTTTGCCAATATTTCTCTAAATTCATTTGAATTATTCATCATATCCTCCATTATTCCTTGATAAATTTAGAATCATTAGTTAACTCCCACCAAGATCTAATAATTTCCTATAAGATAAAT
>JGI24707J26582_10003132_pt1 | contig 12077 bp, 11 predicted proteins | sample BioPla1DNA1_FD_26582 | JGI IMG/M metagenome (IMG submission 26582) | reverse complement strand
TATGGTAGGAGTTCTGAATTTAAGTACATCTATGTGGTATTTAAAAAGAAAATTCTTTATCGAATTTTTAAAAAAAATAAATCTTAATCAGATAATTTAGTTTCCAATTTAAAAGGATTGTATATTAATATTAAGAAGACCTTTTGGGAGAGAGTATTGTGCAAGAATTTAATAATAAAACATTGCTGATTACCGGGGGTACGGGTTCTTTTGGTAATGCGGTAATGGAACGATTTCTTAATACTGATATAGCAGAAATCCGAATTTTTTCACGGGATGAGAAAAAACAAGATGATATGAGGCGATTATATAGTGATGATCGATTAAGATTTTATATTGGTGATGTTAGAGATATATCCAGTGTTAAAAATGCTATGCATAATGTGGATTATGTTTTTCATGCCGCAGCCCTAAAACAAGTACCTTCCTGTGAATTCTTCCCACTGGAAGCGGTTAAAACTAATATTATTGGTACCGATAATGTCCTGTCAGGGGCAATTGAAATGGGGATAAAGAAAGTAATATGTCTTTCAACCGACAAGGCAGCTTATCCAATTAATGCTATGGGGATATCAAAAGCAATGATGGAGAAAGTCTTTATTGCCAAATCTAAAAATGTAGATTCAGATAAAACAGTTATATGTGGCACCAGATACGGTAATGTTATGGCATCAAGGGGGTCTGTTATTCCACTATTTGTTGAACAGATTAAACAGGGTAAACCCCTAACTGTAACTGATCCCCATATGACCAGATTTTTAATGAGCCTTGAGGAAGCAGTAGATTTGGTGATATTTGCCTTTGTTAATGGCAAGGCTGGGGATATTATGGTTCAGAAATCTCCAGCATGTACCATAGGTGATTTGGCAATAGCAATTAAAGAAATATTTAAGGCAGATAATGAAATCAAGATAATCGGTACTCGCCATGGGGAAAAATTATATGAAACACTGCTGACTAAAGAGGAGAGGGCAGTGGCAATTGATATGGGAAATTTCTATAGAGTGCCAGCGGATCAAAGAGATCTTAATTATGAAAAATATTTTACTAAAGGAAATTCTAAACTATCTTCCTTAGAAGAATATAATTCCCATAATACACAGCGGCTAAGTATTGATGAGATTAAGGAAAAACTGCTGAGACTAAAATACATTCAAAAAGAATTAAATAATTAATCCTTAAGGATTGAAGCTAAGAGGGGTTACTGGTTTTTACTTACTTAATACCAGTAACCCCTTAACCTATCTTAAACTAGGAAATTAAGCCAGAAAAGAGAGGTCTTCTCCTGATCCAGAAAAAGGCTCTCCGTAATAATCCGAAGATAATTCCGTAGAAGATGTTAATTGCTGTACTAAGGAGAATATAGTTTCTTGTAAAACTTAAGCAGTTGAATTTAACCAATAAATCTTCAACTGTAAATACATCATGTAGAAAATAAAGTCCTGTTATCATTGTGGTAAAGGTTATTAGATCAAGAATAAAAGCTACTCGCCAATCAATTTCAGTTGTTAAGCGGGCAAAAATACTAAAGAATAAAGCACCAATTAATCCAGGCACAATAAGGGTAAGGAACATTTGAAAAAATTGAAATGCCATAGCGCACCTCCTATAATTATTTTCTTATATTAAAATATGCTAGGAATGATTATTATGTTACATAAATCTACAAGAGTTAATTAGGGGTATTATTAAAGCATAACAATTCAGATAGAATTCAGATAAAGAACAATGAATTTTCATTTTAATGGTTTAGAATTTAGTTATTATTAAAAGAAGGGGTGAGATAATGAGTAAGGCCAAGGGAAGGCATGAACTAAAGCATTATATAAACTATGCTGATATATTGGAGTTGAGGGCAAGACTTCCGTTTATAGCTAAACTTGATATAAATGCAACAGATGGACTTGGTTATCGTGTTAGAAGTTTATATTTTGATAACTATGAAGATAAAGCTTTAAAAGAAAAGATTGATGGTGTAAATGAGAGAGAAAAGTTCCGCATCCGTCTTTATAATGATAATCTTTCCTTTATAAAACTTGAAAAAAAGAGTAAGAAAAATGGGCTATGCTTTAAAGAAAGCGCCATCCTAACCAAAGAGGAATGTAGGAAATTAATTAGCGGAAAACTTGATGTACTAAAAGAAAATGGCAATCCTTTGTGTATGGAGCTATATGCTAAAATGCAATTTCAGCAACTACGGCCGAAAAATATAGTGGACTATATGCGGGAGGCTTATACATACCCTATGGGGAATGTACGGATTACCTTAGATTACGATATCCGTACAAGTTACAATATCCATGATTTTTTGGAAGCAAATCCAATTACTGTACCGATTCTTGGAGTTTATATTTTAGAAGTGAAATATGACAATTACTTACCGGAGATTATCCGGGGGATGGTAGCACTTTCCAGTAGGAGAAGTACAGCATTTTCAAAATATGCAACCACAAGAATAATATAAAATTACATAAACAGGAGGAAATGAAATGACATTTAAGGATGTTTTTAAATCTAGTTTCTTAGAAAAAGCTGTGGAATTTTCAATAATTGATGTAGCATTAGCTATGTTACTGGCCTTTGCCATAGGGCTGTTTATATTTTATGTATACAAAAAAACCTTTGCAGGCGTTATGTACTCAGCCTCCTTTGGTGTTTCTATTATGGCAATGACTTTAATCACAACCTTAATTATCCTTGCAGTAACTTCAAATCTTGTATTGTCACTGGGTATGGTAGGTGCCTTGTCCATAGTCCGCTTTAGAACAGCGGTGAAGGAACCCTTAGATATTGCATTTTTATTTTGGGCAATTTCTGCTGGTATTGTTATTGGTGCAGGTTTAATTCCTCTGGGTATTTTGGGTTCTGTTTTTATAGGTACTATACTCCTTGTTTTTGTAAATAAAAAAAGCAAGGACACCCCATATATTGTTGTGCTTCATCTAGAAAATGATAAAGCCGAAAGTGATTCTATGGAAATGATAAAGACCAAAACAAAGAAAAATTTGATCAAGGCTAAAACTGTATCCCAAAATGGTATTGAATTAACAGTAGAAGTAAGACTCTTAGATATGTCAGCAAAACTTGTAAATGAATTGCTTACCATAAAAGGAGTTAAGAATGCTTGTCTTGTAAGTTACAATGGGGAGTATACCGCTTAGGTGTATGGAAAACGAGGTGAAAGCGTGATACAAAGTAAAAAAATAAATATTATTATTGCTGTTGCCCTTGCTTTCAGCTTATGTTTTAGTATTAGCTTAGTGGTTGTAGGTAATATGAAAGCAGAGAACGGCAACATAAGGGCAGAACCAGAATATGCCAGTAAGATATTTGGAAGGGATATAATTACAATTGAAATCATTGCCGATGAAAAGGATTGGCAAGATATGCTGGACAATGCCATAAACGAAGAATATATTATGGCCGATGTAATTGTGAATGGAACAAGGTTCCAGAATGTCGGTGTTCGTCCTAAAGGGAATTCCAGCTTAACTCAAGTTGCAAGCTCTGATAGTGACCGATATAGTTTTAGACTTCAATTTAATGAATATATCAAAGGGCAGACATGTTTCGGTCTGGAGAGCTTTGTAGTTAATAATATGATTGGGGATAATACTTATATGAAGGAATATATCTCCTATGAGTTAATGCAGGAAGTTGGCGTTGATGCCCCCTACTTCGGTTATGCAGATATTAAAGTTAATGGTGAAGGCTGGGGCCTATATCTGGCAGTAGAGCTATATAATGATAGCTATGAGCAGCGGGTTTATGGTGATACTAAGGGAATGCTGTATAATGTAAAAAGCATGGATATGGGTGCGAATGAGAATATGCCAGGGGGTATGCAAAATAATAGGATTGGAAATATGCCTGCTAATATGCCAGAGAGTATGCCAGAGAATATACAAGAACAAATGCAAGGCAATATCCAAGATAATATACCTGAAAATATGTCAGGTAATATGCCAAGAAGTGCTCCTGGAAATATACAAGATATATGGCCTGACGATATGGCAAGCAATATACCAGAAGATATGAAAGAAGATATACCAGAAGATATACCAGAAGATATGCAAGAAGATATGCAAGAAAACATGCAAGAAAGTAAGCTTGAAAATATGCCAGCGAGGAATGCAGATAGGCCCAATATGCCTGAATGGTCTGATAGTTCATCAAGAACCATGGTTGCCAATAATAGAGGCAGAGACGGGAGAGGAAGTTCAGGAGGCAGTCTTGAATATATAGACGATAATACTGACAGTTACAGTGCTATCTTTGGCAATGTAGTGGGTAAGGGAACAGAAAAGGATTATCAGCGTGTTGTGAAAGCAATTAAAGCCCTTTCTGAAGGCGAAGACTTGGAAAGCTATTTGGATGTTGATCAGATTCTAAGGTATTTGGCAGCCCATACTATTGTTGTCAATCTCGATAGTTATAGCTCTAGCATGGCCCAAAACTATTATATTTATGAGCGTGATGGTAAAATTACAATTTTACCATGGGATTACAATCTAGCTTGGGGAGGTTTTCAAAGTGGTAATGTATCCTCTGTGATTAATTTTCCCATTGATACACCAGTCAGCGGAGTTGAGATGTCAAGTAGACCACTTATAGAACAACTTTTTTCCAATAAAGAATACCTAGATAGATATCACAGCTACTTACAATTACTTATCGATACCTATTTTAATATGGGCAAGTTTGAAGATAAAATAAATACCCTTGATGCTTTAATCTCTGATTATGTTAAAAATGATGCCACAGCCTTTTGCACCTATGAAGAGTATAAGAGTGCTATCTCTTCATTTATTACCCTGGGTAGTCTTAGAGCAGAAAGTGTACAAGGGCAGTTAGATGGCACTATTCCATCTACTACAGCAGAGCAAAATAGTAATCCCGATCTGCTGGTTGCATCAGGAGACTTAATCCTATCAGATCTGGGTAGTATGATGGGGGGCCGAGGGGGCAATAACAGGGATTTTTTAGGTAGGCAAGAGGGCCAGAATAGGAATACAATTCCTGAAGGTATGTTGCCAGGAAGGTACACAGATGCTATGGGGCAAGCAGCTACCCTTCCTTTTGATAGCGAGGGAGAGGGAAGTCTTATATCCATAGGTGTATTAGTTATATTATTAATCGGGGCTATAATATTTGCTGGAAAATATAAAAAGAATTATTAAGAGATATGCAAATAAAGGGGTAGAAGTATCTACCCTTTTATTTGCATATTAACAGATACTTATATTTTCTTGCTACAGGTTACTTAGATAGCAATTTTATCTAAAATACCAGATAAGTATGCAAGGGCTATTCCATAGTTGGTCATTGGTACTTGATGTTTCTTGGCTTTAGTCACACGGTTTATAACGAATTTGCGGTTGAACATACAAGAGCCACATTGGATAATCAGATCAAAATCTGTTAAGTTTTCAGGAAAATCATTACCACGGACATTAACAATGGTTAAGCTTTCTCCAACTTTATTCCTTAATAGACGGGGAATTTTAATTGTTCCGATATCTTCTTTTAAGGGGACATGGGTACATGCTTCAGCAATTAAAACTTTAGAATTAACAGTTAAGTTATCAATTGCAGCTGCACTCTCCATAAAATACTCTATATCACCTTTAAGAGCTGAAAATAAGACAGAGAAACTAGTTAAAAGGCTTTCAGGTGGTTTAACCTGATAAACCAAAGAAAATACGCTGGAATCGGTAATTATTAGTTTTGGAGGTTTTGTTAGGGTTGCCAGGGCCTCTGTCAGTTTATCAACTGTACAAGATACAAGGATACATTTCTTATCAAGAAGCTCTCGGATTGTCTGGACCTGGGGGAGAATCAGCCTTCCCTTTGGGGCTTGTATATCCTGGGGCATAACCAGCAACACAAGATCATTTTCTTGAACAAGCTTTCTGGTAATATCTATATTATCAAAATCTTCTGGCATCTTTCTAATAAGGGCATCTCTAATTTCTTCCACACCAGTATTCATAAGGGCACTAATGCAGATGGGTTCATCCAAACCCATATCCAATATTTTACTACGGATAACCTTAAGGTCATTTAGTTTATCAATTTTATTAATCACAGGAATAACTGGGGTGTTTTGTTTATGAAAAGCAATTATCCATTCCTCTTCTAAGGCAATATTAGTGTCAGTAAAAAGCACAAGAGCTATATCGGTTTTCTCCATGGCCAGCCTAGTTTTCTCCACTCGCATTGATCCTAGATAGCCTGAATCGTCAAAACCAGCAGTATCTATTAGAACGCAGGGACCTAAGCCATGAAGCTCTATGCTTTTATATATGGGATCTGTAGTTGTGCCCGCTATATCAGAAACAACAGATATCTGATGTCCAGTTAAAGCATTAATTAAGGTTGATTTACCACTGTTACCTTTACCATATATTCCTATGTGGAGCCTATTTCCTCTAGAAGTATCATTTAAACTCATATCCTGATCCTATCCTTTCCCTTAAAATCTAAAATCCCTATATCCTTGCTCAATAAGACGGAGTTTTTCTATAGCTATATTTCTTACCTTTTCATTGGGGATTAACTCCAATTCCTCTTTGATTAAAGCCTCTCCCTTTTCTTTAGTATCTGGCAGAGCATAATCTTCTAGATACTCCTTTAAGGTGATAAGGGCATTAGGCTGACAACAGTTAGCTATCTGATTGGATTTTACCAAGGTCATAAAACGATCACCAGTACGGCCTTCCCGGTAACAGGCAGTACAAAAGCTGGGGATATGTCCTAAGCTTAGGAGCCAGTTAACTACTTGGTCTAGGGTTCGCCGGTCTTCTATTTCAAATTGGGAAGTATCTTCATTTACAGGTTCATCCTCTGTATAACCTCCCACATTGGTCCTGGAAGCTCCACTGAGCTGGGAGACACCCAGTTCTAGAACTTTTTCTCTGCTTTCTTTTGATTCCCTGGTAGAGACTATTAAGCCAGTGTAAGGAACAGCAATCCTAAGTATTGCTACTATTTTAGCAAAAATATCATCGGATATGGCATTGCTGTATGCAGTAGCATCAATATCACTGGCTGGACGAATTCTTGGAACACTGATGGTATGGGGGCCAACTCCGAAAGTGGCTTCCAGATGTTCGGCATGCATAAGGATACCAACAAAATCGTAACGGTAGTTATTAAGACCGAATAATACCCCTAGTCCAACATCGTCAATTCCGCCTTCCATTGCCCGATCCATGGCCTCTGTATGATAAGCATAATCATGCTTAGGACCAGTGGGATGTAGTTTCCTGTAAGTTTCCCTATGATACGTTTCTTGAAATAAGATATATGTACCAATACCTGCTTCCTTTAATTTACGATAATTTTCTACTGTGGTTGCTGCAATATTTACATTGACCCTTCGGATGGAGCCATTCTTGTGTTTAATAGAATAAATGGTATTGATACTTTCTAATATATACTCGATTGGATTATTAACTGGATCCTCACCGGTCTCCAGTGCCAGCCTTTTATGTCCCATATCCTGTAGAGCAATAACTTCATCGCGTATTTGCTCTTGGGTTAATTTTTTCCTAGGAATATCTTTGTTAACAAAGTGATAAGGGCAATAGACACAGCCGTTAACACAATAGTTGGAAAGATATAGTGGGGCAAACATAACGATGCGCTTACCATAGAATTTCTGTTTTATTTCCTTGGCCAGTTTATAAATCCTTTGGATTTCCTCTTCAATATCACATTCTAAAAGTACTGCTGCTTCTCGGTAGCTAAGCCCCTTCATGTTCTTTGCTTTCTTGATTATACTATCAATTAATGGCCTATTGTTCTTGTTGGCTTTGGCATAATCCAGAGTTGCCAGTATCTCTTCATGGTTTATAAATTCTTCTGCTTTAGATGATTTTGCATTATACATAATTGAATCCTCCTATATAATCGGTTTATGGTCACCTCTATCAACAGTCAATTGATATCCGATACGATTTAGCCTTCCCTCTAAACAATATCTACATTCAGCAGCCTCATCGCCTGTACATATTTTATTGTCATATAATTCATATTTCTTTCTTACGGATGTTGGAGATAAGTTTGGCATAACCACATTGGCACCGGATAGGATACCCATTTCTCTACCTTCAGGATGTATACTACCCAAGGCTGTGGTAGCTGGAAGTAATACTCCAGGTAGCATAAGCCTGATTATACTTAGTAACAGCAAGGTTTGGCGTAAGCTACCACTGGCTTCCTTGGCAAAGGGAGTCTGATGGTGGGGAATAAAAGGACCAATACCTACCATATGTGGCGATAAATCTTTCAGAAAAAGAAGATCTTCCACGAGATTTTCTACAGTTTGATAGGGGGAGCCAATCATTATGCCTGCCCCTACTTGGTAACCAATTTCTTTTAAATTCCAAAGACACTGTTTGCGGTTCTGGATTGAAAGTTGGGGAGGATGTATTTTTTGATAATGTTCTTCATTGGCAGTCTCATGCCGTAGAAGGTAACGGTCTGCACCTGCTTCAAAAAATCTTCTATAGCTGTCATAGCTTTTTTCACCGATAGAAAGTGTAATAGCACAGTCTGGATATTGATCTTTAAGGGATTTAATTAAATCTACTATGTAATCATCGGTATAATAAGAATCTTCTCCCCCTTGCAATACAAAGGTACGAAATCCAAGGGAATAACCTGTCTGGGCACATTGAAGAATATCCTCCTTAGACAGACGATAGCGGAGAACATTATGGTTACTGCGACGGATACCGCAATAGAAGCAGTCGTTTTTGCAATAATTAGTGAATTCTATTAAACCTCTAATATAAATCTTATTGCTAAAATATTTTCTAGAAGCTATGCAGGCTCTTTCTCTTAAGTAAAGCAGGTCAGCATCAGAAATATCTTTAATTAACAGGTGAAATTCTTCTTTAGTTAAAAAATGATCAGCTTCTAATTTTTCTATCAATTTTATTACCTTGGCCATATCTTATACCCACTTTCTATTAGATTTTCTTAATATAGGGCTGATTTTATAACCCGTCAGTAGGGCACAATAGAACTGAATTCCATATCTGGAGGGCTTATTTATTGTATAGGAAAACCTTTAGATTTCCTATGCAATAAATAAGCCCTGTGTCTAAGGACGCAGGGCATGAACAGTAATTCATTAGCTTTGTTTAAAGAAATGAATTACATAAAATCATAATCATGCCTTCCTACTCGGGCGAGCCCTTGTCATCAGAACATATTTGTTATTTAATTAACAATAAGTATACCTTATATTGATAGAATTGTAAATCCATTACTTAATTATTATGCAATGATAATGATAAGAGTGTAGACCATATAAAGAAACACAAAAAATACATAAAGTAAGTGTAATATATAGATTGGAATTCTTATTAAGTAATTAAATATTTAACGCATAATTTGTGAAAGGGATGGTTAAGTATTGGCTAGAATTTTAATATGTGATGATGAAGAAGGACTTCGGGCAGTAATAAAACGTTATGCCTTACATGAAGGACATGAGGTTATGGAAGCAGGGGATGGGATGGAGGCTGTAGAGCTTTGTCGTAATAATACTTTTGATCTTATTATTATGGATATCATGATGCCAAGGCTAGATGGTTTTTCCGCTTTGAAGGAAATTCGTAAAACCTCTGAGGTACCAGTAATCATGCTGTCTGCACGTGGTGAAGAGTATGATAAAGTGATAGGATTTGAATTGGGAGTTGATGATTATGTGGTCAAGCCCTTTTCTTCAAAGGAACTGATGCTTAGGATAGGGGCCATTTTACGGAGAGTGGAGAAAAATGGTTCTGCAAATTCACAGGATGATGGTCATGTTATCTATGAAAAGGATGGCCTTAAGGTAGATATGACCGCATATAAGGTATTTATCGATGGAGCAGAAGTAGATATGGCTCCTAAGGAATATGATCTCTTATTTTATTTAATTCGTAACAGAAATATAGCTGTGGCAAGGGAGAAAATAATGGCTGAAGTGTGGGGGTTTAATTATTTCGGTGATGATAGAACGCTGGATACCCATATGAAACTCCTTCGTAAATCCCTAGGGTCATATGCACACTTTATTAAAACTTTAAGGGGATTGGGGTATAGATTTGATGGATAAGCTTAAATTAAAATGGAAAATATTTGGGTTTCTCTTGGGCTTTAGTACTTTGTTACTGGCAATTTTATGGATGTTTCAAACTGTATTTCTAAGTGATATGTATAAATATACCCGTAAAGTTGAGATTAAGAAGGCTATAAAATTGATTGAGGAGAATATTGACAATCCTAATCTCAAAGATATTTTATCTGAGCTTGAGATAACCAAGGAAATTGTCGTAATGCCAACTAAGGATTTTGCTCCACCTGTACGTCCTTTTCCCAATAGGCATAATCCTAAGGAACCAGAGACGATCACCAAGGAAAGAAAGTTTACTACAAAGGATGGCAGTGAGATTTCTCTAACTTTTCATGCTATGATAAGCCCAGTAGATGCCACAGTATCTACTTTGCAGATGCAACTTATAATCATAACTATCATAATGATTATTCTAACAACTTTGCTTGCAATTATCATATCAAAGCATATATCTAATCCTATTGAACAGATTAATAAAAGTGCTAAGAAATTAGCTAAGGGTAAATATGATACTGAGTTTAATGGCAGGGGCTTCTTAGAGATTAAAGAATTATCCGACACTTTAAATACTGCANCCTACGAATTATCAAAGGTGGAGAGGCTGCGTAGGGAGCTAATGGCTAATATATCCCATGATTTAAGAACCCCCTTGGCCTTAATATATAGCTATGCAGAGATGATGCATGATTTTCCCGATGAAGTAACAAGAGAACAAAGTCAAATTATTATGGATGAAGCAAAGCGGCTTACTTCTCTTGTTAATGATATTCTTGATATTTCAAGTCTTGAGACAGGCATGACAAAGCTAAATAAGACAAGATACAACCTTACTGAAAGCCTGCAAAATACGATAAAGCGTCTTAATGAACTGGTAAAAAATCAGGGTTATCAATTATCATTTGACTATAATGAAGATGTATATATAAGAGCAGATGAAGTAAAGATTACCCAAGCCTTTTATAATTTATTGCTGAATGCAATTACATATAGTGGGACTGATAGGACTGTTATTATACGGCAAAGTATGCAAGGAAATATGGTAAGAATAGAAGTTTTTGACCATGGAGAGGGTATCAGAGAACATGACTTGCCCTATGTATGGGATCGTTATTACAAGATAGATAAAAAACATAAAAGGCCAATTATGGGTACGGGGCTTGGTCTTTCAATTGTGAAAAAGGTTGTAGAACTTCACAAGGGAGAGTATGGCGCAGCTTCTGATGAAGGTAAGGGCAGTGTTTTTTGGTTTCAATTGCATTTATAGTAATAAAGCACCAGGTTTTAAATTTATTTGGCAAAATACTGAAAAAACATACATAAACGCACTAACTTTGTAGCAAATTGAGTGCGTTTTTTGATTCTGATAATATGTCAATGTGTAACATAACAAAATAAGATTAGTATTTAGCAGATTATTTATTAAATTAATATAAAGCATCTTGAAAATAATTTATTAAGGTAATATATTGGTCTCATTTTTGTCGAAAAGTGTCGAATGTATATAAGGGCCTATTCAGTGATAAAAAATCTTAAAGATGTGACCAAGGAACTGATTTACCATCCCAGTGATATTCTGGGCAATGATGAAATGGTGCCCTTATCCGCCACTTATTGCAACTAAGGCTAATTTATCTAAAGAGAAAAAAAGAATGAATGTTGAAAGAATAAACGATACTTTAGATAAAAAAGATAATAAAAAAGAATCAACTATTGCAAAGCTTAATAAACTTAAAGACAAGGTAGCTAATGATAGTATAGGAAGAGCACAAGAGAAAGTGGATAATAAAAAGGATGATAGAGAGATATAATGGCAGTAGCATAAGCAACTACTGGATATGGGCAGGCTTTGGTCTGTCCCTTTTTTTGTGTGTCTAATTATTCAATCTTATGTATACTCAAAAAACTATAATTATGATATAATTAAATATGGATATAATTTACGCAA
>JGI24707J26582_10003131_pt1 | contig 12079 bp, 11 predicted proteins | sample BioPla1DNA1_FD_26582 | JGI IMG/M metagenome (IMG submission 26582) | reverse complement strand
CTGTGAAGGATACAGGTTTCATTTAAATTTGGAAGTTGATTTAACGTATCTAGCACACACTCTAGATTCTGTTTATCACTGATCGTATATACAATGATTTCTCGATTGTATAAATCCATAATACTCGATAAATAAAGCATTGACTTTCCAAAAGGTAAATAAGTTATATCTGTTGATAACTTCTGTAAGGGACGATCCGCGTTAAAGTCTACATTGATAATATTTTCTACTACCTTAAATGGTTGTCCAGTTGATCTACTGCGTTTTGGTCGTACTCTACAGTTCAAGTTATTCTTTTGCATTATTTTTTGAACGGTATTCTTATTGGCTTTTATTTCTTTGTTCACAAGATATGTAATTTTACGGTATCCATATCTATATTTGTTTTCTTCACAAAGTGTCTTCACCAGTTTGACAAGCTTTGAATCTTCTCGATTTACAGGAATCTCTTTCTTCCATCTGTTATAAGTAGTTCTTGAGACATTTAAAGTTTCTAAGACTTTCTTTTGAGTTATTTTACCCTTGTAGAAATCGACTAACTTAAGGATTACTTNCGGCTTCACTTCCTTTCCAATTCCCGATANTTTTTTAAGATGTCGTTCTGCATTTCTNACTGTTTTATTCTTTCTTCATCACTTGTATTCTGAATTGTCTCTGGACCATGTCCATAAGTGTATTGTTTTCCTATTGGTTGATCAAAACGATGGAATTCTCCATCTCGATGCCAGTAATACCAAGTATACACTTGTGACTCACTTTTAAAGTTTAAGTCTTTCATGATCTTTTTAACAGGAATCCCAGCAATCTTCATCTCAACCGCTTTTAACTTAATTTCTCTAGTGTAAAATTTATTTTTCATAAAAAAGATACCTCCATCTTTTCATTGTACAGTGAATCGATAGAAGTATCTTTTTTTATTTGGTACCGCTAAACTAGGTCAGTTCAGTAGTCGTGTAGTACTAACGTGTTTTTAAATTTGAATATAGATTAAATGTCAGGTAGTAAATAACAATTTCTTAATTCTCTTTTACTCTTGTGTTAAATAGAAATGTCGCTAAAAAAGCAATCAGAAACGAAATTGATATTTTGTAATAAATTGTATAATCTAATGTAATCTGATTAAAGGGAAGGTTATATTTTTGTGATAAAGTGGTTGATAAGAAATTCAAGAAAAAAGGATTAATAAATTGTAAAAAGGCATTGATCAAAAAAGCAAATTGGGCCTTTTTATTATATAAGATCATTAAGATTAGTGCAGAAATCGCACCGAAGGTAAGGCTTGATTTAATTAGAAGGTCAAGGTGTTTGTTTGTGGTTGAAATAAAACTTAGAAGTTTGAGTTGTTTGGGTGACAGAGTGCTTCCAACTTGTTTAATCGTATTTGTATAAAAAGTCTTCAAATTATAGCCTTTAATTTTTCGGGCCATTTCCGATTTTACTATTTCAGAATTTAATTGTGAATGGGTCGCAACTTTTATGTCTTGATCATACTCATCAATAATTTCGTTTATTTCTGCTATGAAATTTTCTTCGGAAAAGGATGTTTCATCATTACTTATATCCTCAAGAGCTTGGTTAATTTGAGCATCAATTAAATTAGAAACTTTTGGATCATTTTGTATTTTAGCTGTGACTTCCTCAAGCTGGTCTCTATATTCTACTGGAACATATTCATAAATGGGTTCTAAGGTAGTGATTTTGTTTAGTTGATTAATATATGATGTTTTATTAAATAATGACATAATATCATTTAAAGATTTTTTATAGGTAACTAAGTTAGAAAAAGTTAAAAATAAGACAGTGCATAATATTGCTAGTGTTTTTTTCATGAGAATCCCCTTTCATTAAAGTATATAAAAAAGACTCAATAGATTCAATAGTATTCTTCCGAGAATAAATTAAATTACATGATGTAAGAAGGGATATCACATTAAATTATGTATAACACATTTAGGACTAAGATTTTAAGTCTAAGTTGTTTTGCTCAATTAGTTGATCTATTAGTTCTTGTTGTTGTTCTTTTTCGGCTAAATTTACGATCCATCTTTCTTGCTTTACAAAGTAAAAAGCAATAAGTAATTTAACGATATCTGTTATTTGTCCAATAATATATAAGCCCATAATACTTAAGTCGGTAAAGTAGGTCGCTAAACCGACGCTGGTTAAGTTTATAGTCCACATATAGGTGGAATCTAAAAGAAGCGTTGACTTCATGTCCCCTCCAGCTCTTAGTATGAAATAGATGCTAGTGTTGAGGATATAGATCCAAAAGAGAACGGACATGATTTGTAGAAATCTTTTTGCGATAAATAGGGCGTTATCACTAACATCGTAAAGGCTTGGCACATAGAAACTTGAAATAAAAAGTAAGATTCCAAAACAGATGGCCATCATAAATCCAAATCCCATAAGTTTATAAGCATTATTCTTGGCTTCTTCTTTTTTATTTGCGCCTAGAGGTTGTGAGACTAAAATTGTGGTTGCAACAGACATACCTGCATTCATGGTGAAGAAAAGATCTGAAACGGTTAGTGAGATAGAGTATCCAGATATAGCATCTGCACCTCTAGTTCCATAAAATTTCATAAGCATTGCCATACCACTGGCGTATAAAACTTCGTTCAAGGCTAATGGTAAAGCCTTTAAGCTAATTGCTTTAACTAGTGTTGGTGAAACTTGAAATAGAGTTGTGATCGGAGTTTTAAATGGATAATCGTTTCTTCTTAGAAATAGAATAATTACGATGATTTCTACGATTCGTGCAATTAATGTTCCAATTCCAGCTCCGACAATTCCCATTGCTGGAAAACCAAAATGTCCATAGATTAGGGCGTAGTTGAAAAATAAATTAGTAACCATGGAAATTAAACTGGCGATCAAGGGTGATTTAGAATCACCGACGGCACGCATTGAACCTGCAATTGCCATTGTAAACATTGTAGGGATAAAGGAAAGGGCGGCAATCACGATATAGCGACTACCTTCCAATATCACATTTGAATCATCTACGAAAAATCCAACAATTTTGCTGGGGAAAGCTAACGCCAATACAATGAAAAATGACATTATCATAGAAGTGGATATAATTGAAAATCTGTAGGTTTGTTTCATATGATTCTCATCATTTGAACCGTAAAATTGAGCAAGGAATACGGTGGAAGCAGCAATGATGCCAAGCGTTCCAAAGATAGCGACCATAAAGTATCTATTTACCGTTGCGACCCCTGCCAGTGCATGGTCTCCTAGTTGTCCAATCATTAAATTATCAAGTAAGTTAACGGATGTACTTACGAGTTGTTGTAACATTAGTGGTACTGCTATGTGTAGAGTATGTTTATAAAAATCTTTGTCTCCAAAGTAACGTCTTAGATTCATGCTATTTCCCTCCTTATTTTATAGCTTATACTATGTTATAGAAATGTGATGAAAAATTCAACTCTTTTATCTAACATAATAAAAACCCACTAAAAAGTGAGTTCCTTTGAATGTATATAAATGGTGCCGCCACTGAGAATTGAACTCAGAGCTGAGCATTACCATTGCCCTATTTTACCATTAAACTATGGCGGCTTATGCTATTTAATAATACCAAGTTTTAACAAAAATGCAACCATCAAAGCGTGCTATTTTTAAAATGGTTAGATAAATGTTATAATTAGTTAGTCAACAAACTTATAATGGGACCATTATGGTTCTTTTTTTATTGAGTTAAGGAGGAGAAAAATGATAGAATTTGTAAATGTTACAAAATCTTTTGGAAATAATATTGCCGTAGACAATCTTAATTTAGAGATTGAAGAGGGCGAGTTTGTTTGTCTTATAGGTACTTCTGGTAGTGGAAAGACTACAAGCATGAGAATGATTAATCGAATGGTTAAACCTACCAGTGGTAAAATCTTGATTAATGGTAAAGATATTCAGTCTATGAATGAGGTGAATTTACGTCGTTCAATTGGATATGTGATTCAACAAGTTGGTTTGATGCCGCATATGAATATCTATGAAAATATTATAATGGTTCCCAAGCTTTTGAATTGGGATGAAGATAGAATGCGTAAAACGGCAGAAGATTTGATTGAACGTGTTGATTTACCGTTGGATTTACTGGAAAGCTATCCATCTGAATTAAGTGGTGGTATGCAACAGAGAATCGGTGTTATTCGTGCTCTAGCAGCAGATCAAAAAATAATATTGATGGATGAGCCTTTTGGGGCTTTAGATCCAATCACAAGAGATTCACTACAAAGACTTGTGAAAAGACTTCAACAAGATATGAATAAAACGATTGTGTTTGTAACACATGACATGGATGAAGCATTAACAATGGCTGATAAAATTGTAGTTATGGATCATGGTAAGGTTATTCAAATGGGTACCCCTGAAGATATATTACTACGTCCTGTTAATGATTTTGTCCGTGAAATGGTGGGAGAGGAACGTCTTAACCAAGCTGTTTTTGAATATGAAACGGTTACTAAGGTTATGCGTGATCCAGTTAAGATTAGCGCTAATAAAACAATCGGTCAGGCAGCTCAATTGATGGCGCGCACTCGCGTTGATGATATTTTGGTGGTAAACGATGAAAACGTATTGGTAGGAAGAATTGATATGCGTGCATTAACCAAACGTAAAAGTCGAGATGAGAAAGTTTCCAGTATTATGAAACAAGTTACTTATATTAAAGATGATACGGTGGTAAGAGACGCCATTTACTATATTCAAGAATTAGGCCATAGAAATATTTCTGTAGTCGATCAAGAGGGTCGCCTTATCGGAATCGTCACACGAGGAGACATTGTATCGAGCGTGTATGATGCATTCTGGTCAGATTATGAACCAGAAAATGAAGAAGTTGAAGAGGACGAGGCATTTGAAGATTATGAAAAAGTAAGTGCAGCTTCCGAACAACATCAAAATGGTGGTGATCAATAGTGTCTGGATTTATAGAAAAACATGGTTCAGAATTAATTACTAAAATATTTGAACATCTATACATATCCTTAACGGCACTCATCATTGGAACGATGATTGCGGTTCCGATTGGGATTATTATAAGTCGCAATAAGAAAGTATCACAAATTGTAATAGGTGTTACCTCAATTCTTCAAACGATACCTTCATTAGCCTTATTAGCTATTGTAGTTCCTTATTTGGGTGTGGGTAGAACGCCTGCTATTTTTGCACTGGTGATTTATTCTCTGTTGCCTATTTTAAGAAATACNGTATTAGGAATGGAGGGTGTTGATNACAATACCCTGGATGCAGCTAAAGGTATGGGAATGAACNCNATGCAGTTAGTATTTAAAGTTCAACTCCCTTTAGCGATGCCAATTTTGATTTCAGGGATTCGTTTATCTGGAACTTATGTTTTAGCTTGGGCTACATTAGCGGCATATATAGGGGCTGGCGGAATGGGAGACTTCATATTTGCGGGATTAAATAATTATAATATTACACTTATCCTTGTGGGTACAATCTCCATTACCACGATGACCTTATTGATTGATTATTTGTTTGGGAAATTAGAAAATTATCTTACACCCAAAACATCCAATATGATTGGAGATGATGTTTAATGAAACGATTAATGATATTTATAATAACGATGTTCCTGCTAGTGGGATGTTCCCTTCCGGGACTCGGTGTTACTAGAGGTGAAGGTATTGTTATCTCAAGTGGAAACACCACTGAACGTCAAATTAATAGTGAAATAATTGCACAGATGGTTAGTCATCATATACCGGAAATGCAAGTTGATATTTTATCTAACTTAGGGTCTAGTATATTGGTATTACAGTCGATGACTAGAAAAGATGCGGATATATCAAGTGTTATGTACACGGGTACTTCTTTAACTGGGGAATTAAATATGCAAGCGACGACAGATGTCGATGAAGCATTTGAAAAGGTAGTTAAAGGATACTACGAACAATTCGATATAGTTTGGTTTCCATCATATGGTTTTGCGAATTCCTATGCGTTTATGGTGACAGAAGAATTTTCTCAAGAACATAATGTTACTAAAGTAAGTGATTTAGANGAAATCGCTGATTCATTACGTGCAGGGATTGATACGGGATGGATTGATCGTGATGGTGATGGATATGAAGCATTTAANGAACTATATGGTTTTGATTTTAATGAAGTGCTTCCAATGGAAATTGGTTTAGTCTATAATGCCGTACAAAATAATGAAATGGATGTTGTATTAGGNTATTCAACGGATGGAAGAATTGATGCATATAATTTAGTGGTACTTGAAGATGACCTTCANTTGTTTCCGCCTTATGATGCCAGTTTAGTTTTATCGGTTGATATGTACGAAAAACATCCTGAACTGGTTAAAGTACTTTTGATGCTTGANGGGGCAATTTCTCCTGATGACATGCAGGCTCTAAATAGAAGAAGTGATGAAGATAAAGTTGAACCTAGAACGGTTGCTAAAGAGTTTTTAGAAGAGAATAATTATTTTGAAGGCAAAGAGNTAANACCTTTAGAAACTCGTCCTTTATATAAAGAATTGTTAGGTGATTTAAGTGATTAAAGAAATCATAAATTATTACGTTACAAATAGTGCNTATGTCTGGGATCAGGTATTGCGACATTTCCTTATGTCATTTTATGGGGTATTGTTTGCGGTTATTTTAAGTGTTCCATTGGGGTTTTACCTTGCGAGAAAAGATAAGTTGGCAAATGTCGTTTTAAAATTTGCAAACATAATCCANACGATACCAGCACTTGCTTTACTTTCTCTATTAATAGTAGTTGTGGGCNTNGGCCCNAACACGGTAGTGGTAGCTGTATTTTTATATTCTATTTTACCTATTTTAAAAAATACAATCACTGGAGTGCAAAACGTATCTTATGAGATTAAAGATGTTGCGAAAGGGATGGGGATGACTCCGCTTCAAATAGTTTTTAAAGTTGAGTTACCCCTGGCTATTTCAGTCATTTTAGGTGGAATTAGAAATGCTTTAGTCGTTGCGATTGGTGTTACGGCTGTTGGTACATTCATTGGAGCCGGTGGTCTTGGAGATATAATATCAAGAGGCTTGAATGTGTCCGATGGTTCCAGCATCGTATGGGCTGGAGCTTTGCCTACGGCCTTGATGGCTGTTTTGGTGGACATCATATTAACTCAGGTGGAGAAAAGATTAGTAAAGTAGAAATCGAAGGGAACTTCGATTTTTATTTTGTTTTTAATTTGGTAGAATGATATAAGTTAGGAAGTAGGGATGATATGTTTAAAGAATTTGTATCTTATTATAAACCGCATAAGAAGAAATTAGCTTTTGTGTTGAGTATGGTTGTCATGTTTGCGTTAGTGGAGTTATCCATACCCATTTTTACGCGTTATATTCTTAATGANTTAATTCCAAACAATGATTTTCGCCAGGTATTTATTATTGCGGGTATACTAATCGTCCTGCTTATTTTTTATGCAATCTTTCATTATATGGTTGGCTATCATGGTCATATGTTGGGAATTGCAATTGAAAAAGATATGCGTTTGAAGGCTTTTGAAAAGTTACAGTTATTAGCTTTTGATTATTATGATGTTAATAAAACAGGGGTCATTATGACGCGGTTAACCAGTGATCTTCATGAAGTGGCGGAATTAGCGCATCATGGTATTGAAGAAGTTGTGGCAGTTAGTTTAATGTTAGTGTTAGGATATTTATATTTAATTCGTTTGGATTTTGTAGTCACAACTTTGCTTTTTATTATTTTTATCAGTTTAATGNTTGGTTTGATGTTTTCAAGACGCAAAATGATTGTTGCATTTCGTAATTTAAGAAAAGAACATGCGCAAATAAATAGTCGTTTGGAAGGTAGTATTTCTGGAATTAGATTAACGAGAGCTTTCAGCAATGAGCGTTTTGAAATTGATAAATTTGCGAATGATAATGATGTTTATATTGACGCATATCGCGATGCGTATCATGCGCTTGGAACTGCAAATGCGATGAACCAATTCTTTATTCAATTTATGAATGTGGCAGTACTTTTAAGTGGTGCTTATTTAGTAATGAGTAATCGATTTACACCAGGAGATATGTTTGCGTATTTTATTTATTTTAGTATGTTGGTTGGTCCTGTGAAGCGTTTAATGACGATGCTTGAGACTTTTCAACAGGGGTGGGCTGGTTTTGAGCGTTATTTTGAATTAATGAATGAACCAATCAAAATTAAAGATAAAGCTGATGCATATGAATTGGGTGAGGTTGATGGACATATTGTATTTGATAAGGTGGCTTTTGGTTATGGTAATAATAAAGACAATGTTTTAGAGGATTTCTCCTTAGAAATAAAACCGGGAGAAATGGTTGCGCTAGTTGGGCCAAGTGGCGTGGGTAAAACAACAGTTGCGCAATTGGTCCCCAGATTTTACGACATAAAAAAAGGTGATATTTTTATTGATGGACATAGTATATTTGATGTAACGTTGAAATCTCTTCGTCATAATATCGGGTATGTACAACAAGATGTGACTATTTTTTGGGGTACAATAGCCGAAAATATTGCGTATGGGAATCCCAATGCATCAAAGGAAGCCATTTATGAAGCAGCGAAAAAGGCTAAAATTCATGATTTTATTCAAAGTTTACCACATGGATATCATACGATGGTCGGTGAACGTGGTGTGATGCTTTCTGGTGGACAAAAACAAAGGATATCAATCGCAAGAATTTTCTTGCGAGACCCTCGAATATTAATATTAGATGAGGCAACCAGTGCTTTAGATAATATAACTGAAAGTGCAATCCAAGATAGTTTAGATGATTTAGCTGAAAATAGAACGGTTATCGCAATAGCACACCGTTTATCTACAATCCATCATGCAGATAAGATTGTTGTGATGGGGGATGGAGGAATTTTACAGATGGGAAGTCATGAGGAGTTGATAGAAGTAGACGGACATTATCGTAAATTGTATGAAGCTTCTAATAATAATTTATAATTGTCAGTATATTTGGTATAATGTTACCTAGAAAGTCAATAATAAGGAGATTTAGATGAAGAAAGATTTAACTTTAGTTATTTTAGCGGCAGGTATGGGAAGTCGCTATGGCGGTTTAAAACAAATCGATAAGTTTGGAATCAATGGGGAAGCTATTATTGATTTCTCTATTTATGATGCGATAGAAGCAGGATTTAATAGTTAGTATTGATTATTCGAAAAGAACATGAAGAGATTTTTGAGGAAGTTTTAGTGGCTCCAATTCGTAAACATATCGAAGTTGAATATGCCTTTCAGGATGTGAATGATGTTCCTGATTGGTTTGAAATTCCTGAAGGAAGAGAAAAACCTTGGGGAACCACCCATGCTTTATTAAGCGCAAAAGAAAATGTCACAACTCCGTTTATGATTTGTAATGCGGATGATTATTATGGTAAAAAAGCGTTTAAAGTGATGGCTGATTTTTTAAATGAAGTTGCTGACAATGAAGCATCTATGATGGGGTATGTGTTGGATAATACTTTAACAGATCATGGAACGGTAACGCGCGGTGTGTGTGAGAGTGTTGATGGTTTTCTAAATAAGATTGTTGAGACAGAAGGAATTAAACGAACTGATTTAGGTGTTGTGGATGGTGATAATAATATTATTCCAGATGGAACATTGGTTTCAATGAACTTTTGGGGATTCACACCGGACATTTTTAATTTAATGGAGGATAAATTCGTAGAGTTTTTAAAAGATGATGTGAATAAAGATCCTTTAAAAGCAGAAGCATTATTGCCTAATGATGTTGGTGATCTTGTAGAGGCTGGTAAGTTAAAGGTATCTGTTTTAGAAACATCTGATTCTTGGTTTGGAGTAACTTATCAAGAAGATAAACCAAAGGTTTTAGAAACATTTAAGAAGTTTCAAACAACAGGAGTTTATCCGGAAAAACTTTGGAAATAAGGCCAGGAGGCCTTTTTTTCTATAATGGGAGTTTTGTGAATTAAGTTGACATTCTTCCTAGATTTAATAAAATTAAAAAGCAGAGGTATACTATGGATAAAATAAGAGATCAAAAGAAAAATTTAATCATGCTGGGAAGTTTTATGTCGCTTATCATTTTCCTGTTTGGCGGATTTTATATTTATAAAACCTTGAACGCCAATACAAATGTTGATAAGTCACATATTCAAAAAGATGAGTTTTATTCAATAAGGAATAATGCAACAGAACTTCAAAGAGATTTATATGAAAAATTAAATGAAGCGTTAGAACAAAACCCAAGGGATGATAAACTTATTTCAGGTTTGGTTGCACAAAATTTTGTGGCAGATTTTTATACATGGTCTAATAAATTTAGACTTAATGATGTGGGTGGTGTTCAGTTCGTTGATGAAAATTTAAGGGTTAACTTTTATCAAAAAGCACAGGTAACACTTTATGAAGATATGTTTTATTATTTGAATAAAGGTGGAGTAAAGGATACTTTAGAAGTTGATAGTGTTGGAATTGAAGAAGTAAAATTGATTGATTTCTTCATTTTTGATGAAGATGGAGAAGAAGAAGTATACGATGAAGTCACAGAGAAATATAGAATGGGTGATTATCATGAAGCTTATTCGGTGGATGTTTCCTGGACATTTATTGAAAGCAATAAGGTGAATGTTAGGGATTACGATACGAATGCGAGAATTGTTTTAATGATTAACGAAAAAGGCGTTCCCATGATTGTGGAGGTGTCCCATGAAGAAGTTTAAATTATCGAATTCTCCCTTAGCTGGAATCGTGTTAGCACTTCTATTTAATGGGTTGACGGTTCTACTATTAATTAGTGTTGGTAGATATGTCAGTGTTGCTCCTAGAATATTTGTAGGGATAGTGGGGGCGATTGTTGTATTAGCCTTGTTAGGAAATCTTTTCTTTATTTTAGGATATGGGTACAGAAAGAAAATAATGCGAAAAACTTTTGTGATATATTCAATCGTACTAAGCATTGTTTTAAGTGTTGGGTCTTTTTATTTGGTTCGCGTTAATACGAGTATTGATGCGTTGATTGAAAAAGATAACCGGGAAATCTTGGAATATAATTTTGTGACGATTAATGATTTCACCACATTAGAAACGCTATCACAAGATAAAAGTATTGGCTTTGTGGCAGGTGACATTGACTTTAATGAATCCATTGAAAAGGAAATTGCGCAGCACTCTACGTCTGTTGATATTATAGAATTTAATTCTTATCAAGAAATGTTAGATGATTTTTTAGTAGAGGAAACATTGGATGTTGCGATCTTGCCAAAACAGTTTATGAGTTATGCGGCCAATATGGACAGTGAGTCTCAAGAAGAATTAGAGACAGCCACAATTATTCATACGTTTAATATCAAAGTTAAAGGTGAAAAGAGTTCAAATACTAAGGTGTTGGAAGAACCATTCTCTATTTTGTTTTTGGGAATAAATGAAAACCTGGCCGATTCTATCATCCTTGCGACGATCAATCCGCAAACACTTCATGTCACAATGACCAGCATTGCGCGAGATTTATATGTTCCTATTAGTTGTTATAGAGGTAATGTTCCAGATAAAATTAATCATTCTCGAAATGTGAGTCGGAATTGCTTAATTGATACGATNAACGAATTAATGGAAATTGAAATTGATTTTTTCATAGAAACAGATTTTTATGCCTTAGTTAAGATAGTTGATGTATTGGGTGGTTTAGAGATTGAGAGTCCTATAAGTTTTGCGGGAAGTCTTCCTAAAGAGGAGGATCCAAGAGTTACTGAGGACATTCATATTCCTGAAGGAAAACATCTCCTTAATGGTAAACAAGTAATAACTTTTGCTCGTGAGAGACATCATTTCCCAAATGGAGATTTTCAACGTCAGTTAAATCAACAGTATGTGATTAAGGAATTAGCAACAAAAATTATTGATGAATCTAAACGGAATGTAGAAACCTTGATTCAAGTTCTCAATGGTAAGCAGGTAATTACTTTTGCGAGAGAGAGACATCATTTCCCAAATGGAGATTTCCAACGTCAGTTAAATCAACAGTATGTGATTAAGGAATTAGCAACAAAAATTATTGATGAATCTAAACGGAATGTAGAAACCTTGATTCAAGTT
>JGI24707J26582_10003123_pt1 | contig 12094 bp, 8 predicted proteins | sample BioPla1DNA1_FD_26582 | JGI IMG/M metagenome (IMG submission 26582) | reverse complement strand
GGCTCACCCCGCGCCAAACGGCCCAAGGCATACAGCAGTAACAAGGGCTTATGAGGCGCTCGAACATCATTTCTTTGCCAAGTCCGGATGTTTCTTATTTCGGTTATGAATTCATTTACTTCCTGCAAATAAAAAGTTCACTCCTAATATATTTTCTTCTACCCCGCCGCCGCAGCTGCCCCCGCTGACATATTAAGTTATTGGAAACCTTACCGCCCGGTTAAAGGGGTTGGCGGTTGGTGAAGGAAAACAACAAATGAAATGGCAACAGCCTAGTGAAGCACAAAACCTTCCCAGCTATAGAAGAAGGGATCCTCATAGAATAGCAACAAACACAACTGGTATGGAATGGTGGCCAATTAAACTTGCAATCTACTCATTCATTCGATACTAAAACAACTTTTGATTATCGTATTAATATCCGCCTCATCCATTGCTTCAAGTAATTTAACCCCACCAATTTGGTTTAGTCGTCTCATAGCACTCCTGAATCTCTTGCGTTCAAATAAAGCCTTATCCGATTCTAACGATTCATTTAGTATTCTAATAATTTCGCTAAAAACATTAACACTTTGAGACATCGTCGGTCGTTCGATTATATTTGCTCGAACATCATATTGATAAAGTAAACATTTTAAGGCTTTTTCTAGTCCGAGTCCCTTGACTCTGCTACAAATATAAGCCATCCACCAAAGCCTAGCCGCTGAGTTATCTCTTTCAAAACCCCTTGCCCCCACCACAAAAAAGTGATTTTTTATGTGCTTCACAGCTTTTATTTCGTTATTTGGAATAGGCCATCTTTTGCGAGTGTACTTTAACAAAAGTGTAAGAGTTATATATTCCCATAAACGATTATCCCGGGCAATATGTAAAGGTAGGCTACCCATTGCTTCATACATTAACATACAATTTTTTACTTCCCTATGATCATTATTGCTACAATCGATTAAATGCAGTTTATTTTCATTTATCTCTAAATCAAGCTCTATGTGGTTGCTGGCGTCTGCCTCAATATGCCTAAAATCTCCCGACCTATATTCCTCTATCATTTCGGGAATTCTAGATAAAAGTTCCATGCGAACAGCGTTTTTGATTAAACGAACTTTCATAAAGCAGACACTCCAAAGACGTAAGCGTCTAACAGCGTTAAAGGGTATTCCATAAGAAGTTGCGTAGCTTCGTAGGCTTCCATGCTCGCGATATCTATCCCCTTGTTGTGCGCTTTTCCCTTTATGACCCTTGACCATTTGTAACTGTCGAATTCATCGGGCGACTCCTTCAACATTACGACAATTTGCATGACTGCAGCAAAGTAAATTGAATTTAATAGGATCACCTTGTTCTTCCTGCTGTTACGAGCATTGTCAATGGCATCTTTCATGTATGCACTCACCTTAATTTGTATATGATCCTGCTCAAACGATATAGCCCACTTGCCACCCCTAAGCTTGTTATCAACTACTAGTTCAAAAACAGATGTTACCGGTTTAAAAAAATCCCGTTCAATATAGAACACTTGAGGCTCATCTTGTGCAAGAATATCACCCTTGGAAAACTTAAATGACCCCGAACCAAATTCACTATTTATTTCTTTAGATCGATAAGCCGGAATGCTTTCTTTCACAAATATGTATGCTTGTACCTGAACCTCACCACGCAAATCGGTAATTCTAAAGCTAATGTAATTTTCTGTTTCCTTGGAATATAATACATGACGTGTGTAAGTATCCCTGCATGAAATAACGGCCACATATTCGGCTTTATTACTCTGAATTTGTTTTAGGATATCATCCGATGAAACAGTGTAAAATACCGCCATGTGAATCTCGCTTTCGCTTACAGTGATATCTACTGTAGTCTGAAATTCTGCATAAGTGTAGTCATCGCTAAAAGGACGAAGAACAGGATAAGGAAAAGCCTTTTGTATATCAAATTTCATGTGCAATCACCTTTATTGCCCCGTGGTACTTTTGCATTAGTTCAATTTCCGAAATGAATCTATTGTCAGCCTCTACATCAATTACTAAGCAACCATTTTGCAATATGCCTTTGTTTGATTTATTGATTTTGAGTTTGTAATCAGAATCAGCACCAGCCTCCAGCAAGTATAAGCTTATTGTGCCAGAATATGTGGGAGTAAATGCTAAACTGCGCTCCTTTTCACCTCGTACAATTGCTCTTACATTTTTTAATTTAACTTGAGGTCCTTGTATAGGTACCTTTGCACCCTCTTCATTATTTCCAAGCCCAGGCCTACCAGACTCTCCAGAACCCTGGCTACCCAACCCTTCCCCAATTGCCTTACCCTCCATCTTGGTTTGACTTTCCCCAACAACTAGATAGCTTGTGTTTTTCATTTTAAGGGGTCTTGCACGGATATGAATTTCACCATATGGATTTATTTCCCTCGTACCTTTGCCAGTGCCAGCCTTGCCCTCTTCGCCGAAATAATCCCTTAATTCGTCAATCTCCGTCACTTTAGAAACTGGTTCTTTTGCATGGCGCTTTAACATGTCCCTAACCCATGTAGCCAAGCCCTTTAATGCACGTGCACCCCTACGCTGTTCCTCAATTGAATGTAACCTGCTAGGTTCAAAAGCGTCATGCCTTGGTGGTTCCATCATGCGAAGAAGCTCATTGCCTTTTTTGCTCATGCACTGTATAACAGCTATAAAATCTTTGCAATCTGAAAAAGATTTAAGTCTGTTTAATCGATCCGTGATGAACATTCCATTTCTAAGCACACATACTTTTTTTGGTAGATTATCTTCTACAAGTACTCGTAACTGAACACGTCCCAATTCGCGCATTTCACTTTCTTCAATTTTAACCTTTTCATTATCTTGGAGAGCTAAAAAGTAACGTCCGCTATCGTCAAAGTTGTCTGGTTCATCTGGCAAGTCACTGATTAGTCTGCGTATATCAGACCGGTTGAAAAAACTCTCAATTGTTTCTTTATTCAGCACCAAATTTTCGATTTTAACAATTAATGTGCCATCACTTATAGCACCAAAAAAATTTTCTGCAACAGAAACAGACAACAATTCTTTCCAATTGTCAGTAAGCGCAAAACATAATATAGCGATCTTTGTTCCCTTTTTCACCTGGTCTGGAGTATTAGCAAGTTGTATCGAGCTTGATAGTAACGAATTGATGCCCTCCACAGGCTGACATTTGTCCTTCACACCCCAAAACCCTGTCCCCATTCTCCTTTTTCCCCTGTTATCGTGGGACATTAATATTGATTTTCCTTGAGTTAACTGTTTGAGACTACCATCTTCCTCTTCGTATACCGTGGAAACAAATATCGTTCTAATATTGGAAGAAGCATAAGGCGCAAGTTTTCCAATACCGTAAGACCCAGTTGCAGTTTCTGAATCTTTGCGACTTTGACCCTTTGCTTTCATGAAAGCAAAATATTTTGTCCCATTCTTACACGGACCTACCATTCCAGAAGTATTGCTGTCAGTAATTACAAGCACGTTTATTTTGTTTTTACTTAATTCTTCCCGAGCTTTTAAAAAAAATGTTTTAGCTTCGATACTTTCTTTTAGAGCTGCTTCATAGCATAGATCAATATTCTGTTTAAGCTCTTCAATTCCTGGTATTAGTCTAGTGTCCATTTTTTCTAAACGTATATCCACAACAACATACTTTTCCAACCTAGCGTCTATAGCATTTTGAATTGCTTCCCGAGCTAGGTGCATAATTGGCCTACCCCTGAAGTGTTCTATTCCTGAATCATGAAAGCCATCCCATTGATCCGATTCGTCTATTGGATGATACCATCCAATTTTGTCAGGCACCATTTTCACTCCTCTCCAACTTTTTCTTCACCTTACTTGCAAGCAGGGCGACGACAGGAACTGTAACTGCGTTGCCAACTTGCATATATCGTTTATACCTAGGAACACTGTCTGGGAAAACATAATCCTGGGGAAACCCCTGTAGGCTTAAGCATTCGTATTCCGTTAATTTTCTTAACCCCTTCGCATCGAACACAAACGGAACATTATGGCCACCCAAGCCCATGTTCGCCGTTAAAGTAGGACAGATATCAGGTTCTTTAGTTCTCACTATATATTTCCTTAGATGATATATAACGTTTTTATCTACTTCTTCCCTTTTTATCATCTGGTAATATCGATTCTCTGTAGGCAGATAGTAGCTATCATCATCAATAAAACCATCAAAATTTATAAAATCGGATAAACGTTTTTTTTGTTGATGAAACTTGTTGGGAAAAACAAATCTACCATTGGGGAAACGATCCATGGAAAATGCTAACATATATAGTCGGTTTCTTTTCTGCGGGAGCTCTGTTAAAAAGAAAGTATCCAGCTCTGCGCAACTCGAATTCCGAAACCAATACCCTAGTTTCCTAATTTCCTTCATAAGTTCAATAAACCAACTGCCACCTTCTCCATTGCGGAAATTTGGAGTATTTTCCAATACAAGTACCGAAGGTTTATGCTTCCCAAATTCCTTCACGATCCTAATTACTTCAAACAACAGCCGACCCCGGGGATCGCGAAAACCTTTTCTTCTACCAGCCTGTGAAAAACTTTGGCAAGGAAACCCTGCATGCAACACATCTACTGGTTCCAACCTATCCCCCAACACAGACACCTTTTTTATGCTGGCTGGTTTGCCATTGTTGGTAATTATCCGTACATCTTTTAAATTATGTGTATAGGTTTCCACGGCAGCAGGATCGTTCTCAACCGCCCAAATTGTTTTGATGCCTACTTGCTTGAAGCCCAAACAAAACCCGCCTATACCTGCAAATAACGCACCGGCCTTCAATAGATATTCACCGCTTACAGTAGTTTATTAAAGATTAACAGAAAGTCTGTTAATACAACAAGCTACACTTTTTAATTGTTTTCACCATAATTAGCCTATTTCCCCCTTTAGAATTTGAAGGAAAAGGTGTCTTTCGTGCCTATAGTTTCTTCTTTAAATCTGTTTTTTAAGATCTTCAGCTCATTTTCAATGGCCTGCATAAATTGGTTTACGTGTGCATCAGAGTAGTCGTAATTACTTCTATTTGCTAAATTCCCCAAATACCTTATTCTTTTCAGTACCTCTGTAACCCTTTTTTCCGCTAGCCTTTCAAATTTTACCCTTTTGTCCTCCATAGGTAATTCCTCCTTATTGGAATAACGTGTAATAGCTTTATTATAGCAATCGATACACTATCCAGCAACGCTACCAACTTTTAGAAACATATTGTTATTTAGAATTAAACTCCATATTTACAACCGAAAACTCCACTAGATGCTAAAATAACTTGCTCATTCCTGCTTCTTCAACCATTTTCACACCAGTATTTGTAACGGTTGGCCCTGATAAATTCGAACCCTTTTACTTCTAATTCTACGCGAAGTAGGCCACCGCTTTTTTTAGTATTTCGTTTTCCTCACGCAAATCACGGTTTTCCCGCTCAAGCTTCCTAAATCGCTCATCCCCTGGGCTTAATCTCCCGCTACCGGGAAAAGGCACCACTGGTTTATCCCGGTATCGCTTAACCCAGCCATACATGGTACTCTCATTAACACCCAGGTCAGTAGCCACCTTCGATACCGCCTCACCTATCCTTTCGATCCTCCGTACTGCCTCAAGTTTAAATTCTGCACCATACTGCTTTGCCATTTCCTTTTCCCCTTTCTGATGTCCAGTTTACCATGTGTTTCTACTTTTCCATAGTAAGACACCCCCAGGATCATGGCAATGTTATTTGATAACCCTATTTGATGGGATTTTTAGTGAGCTATCTCTCCCGCCCCCGATAGAGATCCTGAAGGCCTTTTCTCCTTTTAGCCTGCTGATAGTTATAGAGGTCTTATCATTTCCTAGACACTGCTTTATTTCTTCTGAATTGAGGACAGCGTATTCACTTTCGTTAAGTTTTTCTTCTCCACAAACAAGCGCCAACAATAGATTACGATCTTCTTTTATAAATCTAAACATCTCTTCTAAATCTGTATTGCTAAAAGTAAACTGCCAGCTTCGGTAGTTGCCACCAACACCCAGACGTCCCCTCGTCCGATATTTGATAAAAATGCGAAAGTCAACATTATCGGTTGTGAAATCATAAATTTGCCTACTGTTACTACTTTCAACTAATGCGGGATCAACGCCGGTATTAAATAACAGGGAAAGGACTGCTCCATAATAGAAATCAGCAACCTTGAGTTTCACGCTTTTTAACCTCCGTTTTGCATTGGTTCAAGATAAATGTACTTGGCCTAATGGGCTAAGATAATATATTTTCCGCATTTTGTACCTCCCGACACAACCGTTTATAATTGCTATAGTCAATAATCTGAAAGTGAGCCAGCCTGTTACGAATATAGCGAGCTACCTGAATAAGCGACAGGTAATTTTGCTCAAATTTGAACACCGTATTATCGCTAAAAATGCTCTCCAGATAGCCCCACTGGCAAGAATACGGATTTTTCATGGCTTTCCTTAGCTCGATTTCCGATCCAAACTGCTTCCAACGCATTGGCCATTCTGGTCCATATGCCTGAATTAAGTACTCGCACACGCCCAAACGAAGGCTATCTAACTGGGGNAGCAATAAAGATGCTTGGGCACGCCATAAACGGTGCCAAATATCCTCTTTCCTCCCAAACAAGGCTAGAGCAGCGCTATTTACTTCCACCCCGTACTCCTGAGTCCAGTTGAAAATACCTCTACCCCACAGCTCGGGATTATCTATCTTGGGGTGGGAGTTGCCTGCCTGACGGTTTCCCAACCTGGTTTTTATGTTCAAAGATGTTACCAAGTCAACCGACCATTTGCGTATTTCTTTTGCGTAGTCTACTAAACTTNCAATCAAGCGCTCGGTACTCTCAAAGACATCATCCCACAGCCACTCAGCTAGCTGAACATCACTACCGGCAATGGAAGATAAGATGTTTTCCCTCCAGCTAAAAGCAAGGTTATTACTTGGTTCTTCTTTTTCTGCCAAACGGCATAACATTTGCGTTTCCAATGCTGATGGTATCCCCTGCCATAGGCGAACAGATAGGTAAAGAGCACTTGTGGGTATTTCTTTCACCATCCATATTGGGCAAATCAAACAGAAGGCAGTGGGATAACCGCCACGATCAACAATGTTTTGGAAGCTTTGAGACCATTGAATAAAGAATTCAAACCACAACCGTCTAACATTTTCCGGTAATTCACCAANCCCCGCTAGTTGAATAACATCAATGGTTTTACTTAAAGATGCAAGGTTAGAGGGAGTTTTAGGTAGCGATGCAGGCCATTGAATTCCTAGTTTTTTGATCAAAGCAATAGTAGGAGAACAATCCTTTAGCATTTCATCCAACATTGCTTCATACAAGGAAAAATCCCGGCGCCACAAAATTTCTCTCAGATGGCTCCACAGATCTCTTGTATCTATCCAATCAGGATGAAGAACCAGAAGATTGCGGCGCTCTCCTAAATCATCAGCCATGCGCATAATGAACCGCCGGGCTGTAGGCAAGCCATAAAGCAATTTAGAAAGCCTTTCCCCCCTCATCTTTTACAAAGCGCCCGCCACGCTAAAGGCTCCACGCATAGCATGTTTTCCCTAGTGTCTATAAATCCCAAGTGCTTGATTAAAGTCAAACCAGCTTCACTTTCTTCAGCTGACATCTCCGCCTCACCATGCATCAGCTCAGCTAATTGCTTAGGCTCCGCGAGCCCCAGGGGTATACCTTTTTCCTCCGCGATAAACTTTAATACCTCAAAGGGCTCAAGCCAATCCCCAAGGCCTAGAGCTATTTTGAAGTTTTTAAATAGCGTAGAATCAGGATCGTTTAGCTCACTATCCAGCTTGGCAGCTGCGGGGCGCGGATCATCTTCAGCATTGCACCGGGCAAAAAGCTCGTCCAGCAGTAAAGGCCAACCGCCGGTTACACGTAATATATCAAGGCATACTTCCTCAGAATGAATTTTTCCCTGCTGGGCCAGCCGTTGCTTCACGGCGCGTATATTCCAACGCCGTAAAGGTGTAGCAATATCGGCTTTGTCTTCAAGCCTAAGCCTCACACTACCGGGATACTTTAGCCACCTCCAGGTGACAGCCGGATCTAAAACATAAATAATTCGTAGCCACTGGCGGCGACGCTTGCTGTGGCGCCGGGTAAATTCTATAGCCAGATCTATTAGTTCGGATATTGGCAATTTAACATTCTGAAGCCGGGAAAACAGCACCAGGCGTTCATATTGATCACGCCGTTTAAGATATTTTTCTAGCCAGGCCTCTAAAGATGCGCTTTCCTTTATGTTCAAAGGGATTCTTCTAACTTCCGTTTTGGTATCCATATCTAAATGCGATGGGATAAAACGTTGAAATGCTGTTTCAAGCTTAGTACCCCCCAGCGCCTCAGAGGCAAAAACCATGCCAACACCAAACCGCTGTTGGTTCAAATTACTCTCCTGGGCAAAAGTGAGCGGATTATAATTCCCATCAGCCAGTAGTGCCCTATAGCTGTCCGGATCAAATCCTTTCAGTTCGGGTTCTTTGTCCAACAAGTCCAGGAGACGTCCTTCTACATCTTCCATAAGGCGAACCAAATTGGGGCTGCGTAAACGGTAATGCCCCTCATTATTGCGGACAAGAACCCCCAGGCCGCACATCTCATCAAGAAGTCCCCGTAGCTGATCAGACTCAATTTTTTCGAAACCCTGTGGCCACCACTCCCTTACAAGGGTTAGGATCTCACCAGACGCGTATGTTTGTGAATAACCATTGCTGGCACTTGTAGACTGGTCATGAATCATTGTCCATGCAATTGCCTGATAGCGCCTATCTAGAGCAAGTGTCCAATCAAATCGTTCACAAATCCTTGCGCGCACTTCGGTTTTCCGGTAAACAGCTTCTACTTCGCCTCTACCGATTCTATAAGGTGGGTCCTGCCCCGGTGGTATATCTATACTGTTTAAAAGCTCTTGGCAAAATAGCTGGACCAGGCCAGGGTGATAGTTTGTGTAGGAGAGAATGCTTAATACTATTGAGCTATCTGTAAAATAAAAACCCAAGGTCTCTAAGGGTTCGCGAATAAGCCGCTGGGCAGCGTCGGGCTCAAGAGGACCAACACAAATAGGTGTACCAAAGTGGGCCAGCGGGTGGTTTCCGCGACTTTGAAAACGCTGTACATTATGCAACCCAGCTAGAACCACTTTAAACCTGCGTTTAGTTTTTGACATCAGTATGCGTAATCCATCAATAACATTAAATTCCATTTCAGAGTCTGCATCCAAAAAATTATCAGCTTCATCAAAAAGAACAAGAACCCTGCAGTGAGGTTTTTTTTGCATAGCCTTTTCTATAAGCTTGGTAATCCTTTCGGGGTTTTCACTTTTCTCTTTTGACGACAGCAGACCCATCGTCTGAAAAATATCACGAAGTTTGGTCCAGATTGCTTGCGGGCGCACTCCTGATGAAGGAGAACCAACAAGCTTGATATCCTCGACAAATGCATACTGCTCTCGCTCTGGATTGTGAAATTCACGTTGCACATGACGGAGCAATGCGGATTTGCCCAATTGCCGTCCCCCATATACAATACAACTGCCCCCTGACCGCTGAATTTCGTGAGCCATTGCCTTGCGGCCAAAAAACATCTCAGGGGGAACATCACCGGCCCTAAACGGTGTGTACGGGTTTACCGAAGCAAAAGGTAGAGTGCAACGGAAAAACGGCTGCAGACGCCCTAACCGTTCTGCTGATAAATAGGCAAAAAGGATTTCGTCTAGTACAATAATGGTCAGACCTCGATCGGTTGTCATCTGACGCATCACATTTCTCATGCGCAAGCTCATCCTGCCAAGATAGATTACTAAAATGTTTCTACTTTCCAAGTATAGATCCTTCATCCAGCTAGTCAACGTGTCAACACTGGGCCGCTCCCATAAGCAAACTATATCGAAATAGTTTTTCTGCTGAGAACCGAATTGTGGTATTGGCGCTCTACCGCCAGTGGTCATTTCAATCCGCAAGTAAAGCCAATGCTCACCCCTCTGCTGGCTGTTGGCACCCGGTATAGCTTCAGCATCCACATTGAACCCTAGATAACGGAGTACTGTACAAATATGATCTATGTTGTTATGGGCTTTAGCTGATCCTTGTTTGAGCCATCGCCAAGAATCAATGGCCTTTAATACCTCATCATGTAAAGGCCTGGGGAATCTTCCGAACTTTAATCCACCCCAGGCCTTACCACTTTTCACCGTATTTTGCAGGCCTTTGAGGCTTTGTCTTTCTAATAACCCGTCTAGTTTACCTGCTATCCCGATGTACTGTTTAAATGCATTCCGCTCGTCTCCCCCAGAAGGTAGGCTGAAGGGGTTATCTTTCAGTGGAACCCCTAAGTTCATCAGTCCTTCAAGTTGGGCGATGCATTCTTCGACTACCCGGGTGTCCACCCGTTCAAGCGCGCTGGTTACTGCAGCAACTATTTCAACCTTCTTATCTTCATCACCCGGGTACTGAAACAAGTCACTCTCAATTTTTTTCCAATCCCTGTTTAACTGCTCTATTTTTTGATCTTGAGACTCTGAAAGCAACTGACGAACCTTTGCAATTTTTGCCTGGTGTACGTAATAATCAAGAGATTCCTCCAGATCAATGTTTTCCAATTTGCTTAAATGGGCGGCACGCCCCTCGTCAGATAGCACACCATCCACCACTGCTTGCTCAATCTCGCTGCTTACCTTGTGTAGCTCCTCTTCTAGATGAACAGCAGACTTTTTTAATTCTTGTTCATAATGAACAGTAAGCTCCGACTTTTTATCTTCATCCTTGACCATACTGATCAGGTATTGAATAAAGCGAAAATCCTCTTTCTGCAACCACCGAAGGATAATTTCCTCTATGGATTGCTCTCCACCCCTGAATTTTATCAGGGCATCTGCAATTTTTGTACGTTCCGTAGGCCTACCCCAATTATCCAGATCAATTTCAGGCAACAGCAAAAGTCTTTTCATAAGGGCAAAGTCAATATCTTCTGCGCCTTCGGATAGCCAGTGCCAGTCAAGAGCTGAATCGACGACAGGCTGTACGATGATATTCAGATCTTCGCAAAGCTGCTCCACTGTTCGCAGTAAACAAACTGCCGCAGCAGTACACTCCGGTTTAGAGGTATCTCTCAGCATCGATTGAACCTCTTCTTGCACAACTTTTAATTCCGACTGGATGCCAGAACGCAGCGCTGTAATGCGATTGGCAAACCAATCCTCCCCGCCGGCTTTAATTTCGCTATCTCTTTTTACGAATTCACTCCAACGCGCCGCATATTCGCAAGCATCTTTTACATTTCGAATAACCTGCTCCCGGGGAGCACCGGTAATCGCTGGCGCTCTGCGTCCAAGCAATTTGCGATCAATGTCCACGATTCGGCTTTCCACGTAATTCCGATCAGACCAAAGCCTTAACTTATCTTGTACAGTGGATAACTTGTCTCGGCGATCACAGGCAACAAGTTCCAAAAAACCTTTTAGCTCATCCTTATCTTTTAGCAATTCGATCCAAACATTAGTAGCCCGGGCTAATTTCGTCCTTCTGTGAAGCGCTCCATCCAACCATTGCCGGGTATTTTGAACGATCTCCTTAATGCCATTTTCAAATTGCTCGACTCCTTCGAGGCTTTTTAAATCGCTGTTGTATAACGCTCTGCCGTAATGGGCAAATTCTTTTACTGCTTTAACCAAACCGTTAAACGCAGTCGTGCAACTGGGTGGCCTCAGCCATCCTAGCATTCCCGCGGAAGGCGCTATAACAGCGGTTCGCAAAGAGGCAGCCAGTGCCAAAAGTTCTTCAACATCCTCGCCCCCAGGTTGTTGATTCCGAGCAATGCAGGCGATATCGTCTATTAAGTAACTAGAATCCATAGATAACCAGCGGGAGCCCTGAACAGCNTGTAATAGCCACCCGGNAACAGGGGCATTTTTTCCTTGAGCCTCCAGGGAAGTACAAAGCCAATAAGCCCCTNCAAGATCATCTTGTATCATCATCTCCCAGCAATAATCATACCAATACTGATCATCGCTAGTTTTAGTCCCTTCCGCTTCCCTATCAGCCAAAGTAGACACA
>JGI24707J26582_10003122_pt1 | contig 12099 bp, 9 predicted proteins | sample BioPla1DNA1_FD_26582 | JGI IMG/M metagenome (IMG submission 26582) | reverse complement strand
GACTCCCTCAACTACTTCAGCATCTTGGCTTTGATGGTGATCACACTTGCCATTTACCTGCTCCCGAATAAGATCATCATGTCACAGGCGGTTACAGCCCTCTTCAGCCTGGCCTTTTTTATCTCCTCCGGCCAGAAGTTGGCGGGAATGCAGACCCCTGAGCTCTTTAGAATTGTTGCCTACCAAGCCATCCTGCTTGTCTATTGCAATATTAATTTCTGCTGGGCTGAGGCCACCAAGCGGAAGACTTTTATCGCTAACAGAGAGCTCTATGATCTTTCAGCCAAGGATCCTTTGACCGGCATTTACAACAGAAAAAAGTTCGATGACTCCTTGGAGGAGTGGATGGGCCTTGCCCAAAGATACGGCAATCCCCTTTCTATCATCCTCTTTGATATAGACAACTTTAAGGGGGTTAATGATACCTACGGCCATATTGTCGGTGACAATGTTTTGAAGAACGTCACCGCTTCAGTCTGCAGCTCCATTCGGGATACAGATGTATTTGCCCGTTGGGGCGGGGATGAATTTGTGATCCTGCTGCCTAATACCGATCTTCAGCAGGCAGAAGGAATTGCGGAGCGGATCCGAAAATCCCTGCGTGAAAACTGCCTTGATACGGTAAGGAACATTACTTGCAGCTTCGGCGTGGCTGAACTCTCTGAAAGAGATACTATACTCTCCCTCTTGCGCAGGGCAGATGACCTGCTCCTGCAGGCCAAGACCAGCGGCAAGGATCGAGTTGTAATTTAGGAGCAGGCCCTTGCCTGCTCCCTGCCTTTTATATGTACGCGTTCTGTCTGCGCAGCTCCTGCTGCAGCAGGTTAATATCCACTTCAGCCGGGTGCTTCTGGGTCTGCAAGGCCAGGGCGGCAGCAGTTCCTGCAGCTTGGCCTGTGGCCATGCAGCTCGGCGTAAGCCTCGTTGTAGCCTGCGCTTCGTGGGAAGTAGAGATGCAGCGGCCCCCTACTAAGAGGTTGGCAATTCCCTTAGGCACTAAAGAGCGGTAAGGAATATCATAAGCGCCATCGCCTTTAATCCAGGCGGCCGTAACTCCCTTGCCAGTTGGATCATGAATATCGATCGGGTATCCGCTTTTGGCGATCGCATCGGCAAATTTGCGGCCCTCAATAACATCATCCGCGGTGAGAGTATATAACCCCTCAATACGCCTTGTCTCCCGAATCCCGATCTGGGGGGCTACAGAGGAAATGACTGCCTGTTCAAAGCCGGGAATGGATTCTTTTAAGAAGCGAGCCATCATCATAACCTGCCTCAGACCTTCCTCCTCTGCTCTGGTCAAATCTTCAACATCTGTTCCGTCGAGGCCCTGGATCCGTGTGCAATTTACCACTACTTCATCTGGTTCGGGCCCAACAAAGAGCAGAACCTGATCGCGGTTTATTGGTAAACCCGCCTGCTGCCACTCGCGATAAAAACCTTGAATGCCTGTGAGGGGCAGTTCGGCCAGCTTATCAACGAGAGTCTTGCCATAAAAGTTCTCAGGCTCCTGCATCATTTTCTCTTTAATCACTGCGGTATCCACGCCCCGCATGCGAAACTTCAGGGTCATAGGCTGGGTCTGTTGATCAGAATCCCTTCCCTTGAGGACGGGGGCTCCGGCCATTAAGGCCAGATCTGCATCGCCGGTGGCATCGACAAACATCCCGCCTCTGATTTCGATGCGCCCGGACTTGGTCGCAACCAGCACTGACTGTATGGTATTCTCCTCGGTCTTTACTTCATCCACATAGCTGTGCAGAAGCACCTTGACATTTGCTTCCCGCAGCATATCCAAGGCCAGGAGCTTGAAAGCCTCCCCGTCAAAGGGCGTTACTGTGTGCACAAATCCGATCGTATCCCGCAGGTGGCCAGGGGATGCACCCAGTTTTACTAAACGATCAACGATCTCTTGCGCTAGGCCGAAGATCACCTGCCTGCCCCCTTCGGTGTGGAAGGTCATCCAAGGATAAACGCCTGCAATCGTCGACATGCCTCCGAGAAATCCATAGCGCTCAAGCAAAATGGTTTTACAGCCCAGTCTGCCAGCGGCAATGGCTGCGCTGATACCTGCGGGCCCGCCGCCTACTACCACAACATCTCCGCGCATCTTGCATCACTCCTTATCATTGCTCTAACTAAAGTACTTCCGATACATCTTTTCCGTATAAATTGTAATGTTCGGATCATAGTCTGGATAGGCGTAACCGAAGTGTTCTGCCACTTCTTGCGAAACTTCCCTGAAAAGCTCCTGAATAGTCCAAAGTGCGTGCCAAACTTCGCCATAGTCTGTCAGGGCGTATGTTTTAAGGAGCCTCTCCCAAAGCCCTGGAGAAATATGCTTTTCCAGGTATTTATAGTTCTTGCCCAGACTAAAGTTGAATCCCTTCTCCATCCCAACTTTCCAGGCAACCATGCGCAAAAGCTCGGGCCGGAGAATATAATTTACATGGTCTAGGGCAAAGAGGATTTCCCGGCGGCAAAGGCCCTTGACTACATAGGTGCTGACAAACCAAAACTCGTTGCAGCAATCGTCAAAACTGCGTGCTGTAGGCCTGGCGATGTGAAAATCTTCGTCTGTGGGGATAATTTCCGCCTTGATTCTTTGGTCCTTATCCAAAAGCACCTTAACCAGTTTGTTCTCTTGGAAGTAGCGGTCAAGATCCGCCAGTTCCCGCAGGGTCAGGTCAACTTTGCTGTAATCAGCAAAGATCATCAGGAAAGAAAAACCCGCTTCTGCAGGGGGAAAAAGCTCCATGTCCTCCGGTTTTTGCATCATAATAATCTGCCCAAAGGCTTGCAGCCAGTCTGGGTTTTCTATAAACGGCTCCATCTCTGTGACAAAGTAGGTTATATCATAGTCCTGAAGTTCATCCCTGGGCACATTTTGATTAGCCCGGGATCCTTCTAAAGTGACTGCCCGAATCCTCCTATCCTGCTTGGCAAAGGCAAGGAGGCGTTCCATCATCCCGTCCTTTTGTTTCAGACAAATCACCCCTTAGGCAATACCTTTGACACCTTTTTCTAAACCCCTCTATTCGCCGCGTCCTTTCCCAAGCTTTGGACGGGCAAACTAAAAAGAGCCCTTGAGAGGGCTCCCGCATAGAAACTACAAGACTGTCACTCATTCCTTGGGGCTGGTTGGGGCGCCGTTCATCTCTTCCTTGAGCATACCCAAGAACTCCCGGGCCAAATAAGGATCGAACTGGGAACCCGCTCCAGAGGCAATCTCTTCCAAGGCCTTTTCTGGACACAAAGCCTTGCGGTAAGCCCGATCTGAAGTCATGGCGTCAAAGGCATCGGCCAGGGCCACAATCCTGGCAGCAATCGGTATTTCTTCCCCCTTTAGTCCATGGGGGTAACCCTTCCCATCCCACCTTTCATGATGGTAGAGCACCCCTTCCGCCACATCCAATAAATCCGGGGAAGATGCCACAATGCGATGGCCGATCTCGCAGTGCTGCCTCATCACCTGCCATTCTTCCTCCGTGAGGGGGCCTGGCTTATCCAGGATATTTTCAGAGATGCCAACTTTGCCGATATCGTGAAGAACAGCAACTAGGGAGCTGGTAACCACCTCTCCGTCTGATAGGCCGATCCTTTGCGCTAGGTTAACGGCGCGTTTTTGCAGGTTGCGGGCGTGTTCCTCAGTTTCATGGCTCTTTTCTGCCAAGGCCTGCTGCAATGACGACACCAAAGCACTTCTGCGGCTTTGGGCACTGCTGATCTTCTGCTGATACATGTTGGTCTCCGCACTGCGGAATACATCTGCTATGTTCTCTTCCGGCACTGTTTTTGTGGCGGAGCCCAGGGCGATGCTAGGGGCCAGGCCCGTATGATTCATCTCTTGACTGGCGGCATCAATCTCCAAACAGATTTTTTGTGCCTGTTCAGCAGTGGTCTTTGGTAAAAGGAGCAGAAACTCATCGCCGCCCCAGCGCACAACCACATCTCTGCTGCGGGCTACCGAGTGGAATACTTTAGCCGCCCCCCTAAGCACTTCATCCCCTTGATGGTGTCCCATGGAGTCGTTGATTATTTTCAGTCCATTTAGATCGCCAATGATCACACTGAGGGGCAGGTGCTCTTCACTGTCCAAACTTGGCAGCTGACTTTCCAGATGATGGCGGTTGTAAAGTCCGGTTAGGGAGTCTTTATAGACCTGTTCCCGTAACTTAAGTTCCATCAGTTTCCGTTCAGTAATATCATCAAAAACCGTGACAAAGAGGCGGGGCCTGGGACTGTAGGCCCGTACCGTAAAGTACTTGCCGATCTCCTGGCTAAAATCCTCGATACTAGTTGGTACACCTGTCAGGGCCACCTGACCGTAGGTTTCAATCCAGATCTTCTCTGTATTGGGCATCATTTCGAGCACAGTCTTGCCCACAAGCTCTGCAGCAGAAAAGCCCGTCAGCTCTTCAAATGCTTTGTTGACCTCAAGGAAGCGGTAATCGACTGGCCGGTTATCACTATCTGTAATGATCTCATGGAGGGCGATGGCATTAATCGATGTTTCCATCAAGGTGCGGAAACGCTCTTCGCTGCGCCGCATTTTTTCGCGCTGCTGGTACTCTTCCGTCACATCCCGAAAAACTAGAATGACTCCATGGATATTACCAGCAGAGTCTTTTACAGGGGCCGCGCTGTCAGCAATATGATACTCCACACCGGTTTTGGAGATAAGTACAGTGTGGTTGGCTAAGCCAACTATTTCCCCGCTGGCGAGAACCTTACCTACAGGATTTTGCACCGGCTCCCGGCTGCGGGCATTTACAATCTGAAAGACCTGGACCAGTTCTTGCCCTACGCCGCTCGAATCAATCCAGCCGGTTAAAGCCTCGGCCTGCGGATTCATCATGGTCACTCTGCCAGTATTGTCAGTGACAATAACTGCATCACCAATGGACTCTACAATTCTGCGAAAGTAGTCTTCCCTGTCGGGCAATGCGCCCCCAAGGGACTTGTCAGTCAAATCGAAAGTGATTTCCAGGCGCACGAGTGTCTCCCCTAGGGTTACCACCTGAATGTGCCGATCAAAGATTTGGTCTGTCCTGGGGTTGTACCATTGGAAGTGCAGGGTTTTTTCAGGGTCATTTTTCAAGATTTCATTGCTTAGACAGCTGCACCTTTCCTGATGGGGATCTGCACAGCAGAGCTGGCCTTCTGCCGTACCCAACTCCTGGCGGGCAAAATCGTTGGCAAGCAAAACGCGATTGGTCTCTAAGTCACAGAGGCGAACCATGGCCCGCATTTGCGCGAAAACAGTGTCCAATAGCCATTCCCTATTCCAGTAACGGACTGACATCCGGCACCTCCCTTGTTCGATATCACTAAAGCTAAGAACCTAGTGATACCGAAAACACATCATCCTTACTTCGTGTAGTAGAAATATCGGTATTTCCCACTAGGTTCTTTAATGAATCCGTCAATTCCTGTGCAGTTAGAAGTTAACTTAATTTNAACTGTGCAACCAATCCCTGCAGACGTTCCGCCATATTACTGAGTTCTTGGGCAGAAACGGCAATGCTGTCAACAGAGGCTGACTGTTCTTCTGTCGTGGCGGCCATTTCGTGGCTGCCTGAGTTAATCTCCAGGATTCCCCGGGAGATCTCGTCAATTTGAACCATAATACCGTTCACCGCATCGATGATCTCATTCATTAAACTCCCTGTTTGGCCCACGATTTGAGCATTTGCTTCAGCCTGTTCAACGCCGTGTTCAATGCCGGCAATAGTGCGTTCGGTCTCAGCCTGAATGCTCTGGATTAAATTGGTAATCCGTGTTGTAGAATTGGCTGACTGTTCCGCCAGATTACGTACTTCATCAGCAACCACCGCAAAGCCTCGCCCATGTTCTCCTGCCCTGGCAGCTTCAATGGCGGCGTTGAGTGCTAACAGATTTGTTTGATCTGCAATGCCGGTGATTACTTCTACAATTTCACCAATTTCCCGGGACTGCCTGCCTAGACTTTCTACAGTGGAAGCTATTTCACCCATCACTTCTTTTAGTTCCTCGGTACTGGCAATGGCTTCTGAGACTCCCTGGCCTCCGCTTTGGGTGGAATCAAGGATTTGATTGGCAGATTTGACCATAACCTGGGAGTTGTTGTTCATCTGCTCCACAGTGGCGGCAAACTCATTACTTGTACTCGCCACTTCTTCAATGGAAGCGCTGGTCTCCTCGGTGGAGGCAGACAGCTCCTGGCTGGTGCTGGCAATTTGCAGAGACGCTTGAATCACTTCGTTCAATACGTTTTTCATTGACGTTTGCGTATGCTCCACCGCCCGGGCTACCTCACCAAATTCATCCTGCCTCTGCAGGAACTTGGCAGAAAACTCCTGGGAAAAGTCGCCCTCTGCCATATGGGAGAGATGGCCTTGGGTCGCATCCAGGCTGTTGATAATTCCAAGGGAGACGGACAGCAGAACGACTCCTAACACCACAAAGGAAAGGACGCCAATAGTCACAATTCTCATCAATACTGCCCTGACAGCTTCCTGCACATCCGCCATGGAAAGCCCAATGTTTAGCGCCCCAACATGTTCTCCTCCGAGGAAAACCGGTACGATAACATCATAGACTGTAACGTCCCCGGCCTCGTAGTAATACTCGGAAGCATAGCTCTCGCCCCGCACGGCGCCTGCCAAGGATCCCTCATCTGTAAGTAGGGCACCAATGCGATCATGGTTGCTGTGGGCGAAGACTTGGCGATCCCGGCCGATCAAGGCTGCGAAGACAACTCCTTCATTGGTTGCCAACTCCTCTACGAGGAGCTGATTGCTGAACCTTTCTGTGAGTGCCTGCACCCTATTGGCAAGGACTCCAACTTGAACAAGTTCACCTTGGGACCCCCGCATGTAGGCGTATTTATAGTAATTGTCCGAATCTGTGTCCTTGCGGATTTCCTCTACTAAATAGTGTTGATTGGATTTCGCAAACTGGCTGACAGGATGATCCGGCGGAGCCACCCAGCCTAGGTAAAGGTCAAAAGCTGAGGCAACAATCTCTAGGTTGGCACTGTACCAATGCAGCGTATCAACGTCCACATCCCCGGCCATTTTAGTCAAAGTTTCGCTGGTCATAGCCTCGGGGTTGGAAACTGCAATTTTGGCTGCCGTCAAAAGTTTCTCGGCTAACAGGTCTTCAACTGTTGCCAAGGCTTCATTGTTGTCTGCGATGCGGTTCACAGCCTGCTCAACCAGTTCAAAACCTAGCTTTTGCATTTCACGGATCATGTTTGTTCTGACCAGGCTGAAGGTAGCGAGCGCCAGCGCGGTGATGGCAAGGGACAAAAGCAGTAGGGGAACGACGATGAGCTTAAATCTGACTGAGTTCAATTTCTTCGCAAGTGACATAAGTAAACCCCCCTTGGCTTATCAGTGGTTATTGTGCATTTCTATTGTTTACTGGATTTTCCTGCCATCAAACATCGATTATTTAGTAACAAACTTGCTTGCCTTTTCCTGCACAATTGTGCGCAAAATCAGATCCTTTTGATAATTAAACCCTAGGGTTGTCCCTAGGGTCGGATACATATCCACTACTTCTCCTGGCTCAGGGCAAAGCCGCGCATAAACTGTTCCTGGAGCAGGAAGAAAATGATCAGCGGCGGAATCAAAGCGATCAGCGAACCTGCCATGGCAATTCCCCAGTCAATCAGCCCATCGGGGCCAACGGTTGTGATTTGGCGCATGGCAACCTGCACAACCTGCCGGCGTCTGCCGGAGATGACTAAAAGGGGCCAAAGATATTGATTCCACATATAGACAAACTGAATCACGCAAAAGGCGCCGATTGTATTGAGCGACATGGGAACTAAGATCTGAAACAGGAANCTGAGCGGNCCTGCGCCGTCCACCCGGGCAGCTTCNGCTATGGTGCCTGGAATAGACATAAAGTGCTGCCTAAATAAATAGGTGCCGGTAGCAGAGGCAAAGAAGGGCAAGGTCAAGGCCCAGTAAGAGTTCCCCCAGCCGATATCACTGACAAAGCGAAAAAGAGGCACGATAATGACCGGGATTGGGATCATCAGCGTTAACAAGATGATGAAGAACACAAAGGGCTGGAGCGGAAAGCGAAAGTATACCAGGGCTAAGGCGCCTAAAAGGGAAATTAGGATCTTGCCTGCCGTAACAATCACCGCGATCAGCAAACTGTTTCTCATCATAATGCCGATGTCAAAATAGTTCCAGGCCATGCCGAAGTTGCGTTTGGCCGAAGAGCCAAGGGAGAACTTAGGAGGATAGCTGTAGATTTCTCCCGGACTTTGGGTACTGGCGATAATGGCCCAGATCATGGGACTGGCGACTGCGATTACGCAAATAATCAGCAGGATATGGGTTAGGCCGGTTAGGAGCTTCTTTTTGGTTTTGTATCCCATAACGTCTTCCTCCTACTCATTCTGATAATAAACGGTACGGTTACCCAGCTTAAGCTGGACAATCATGACCACGGTCACAATGACAAAGAGCATGATGGACTGGGCCGCGGCAAAGCCGGTCCGGCTGTACTGGAAGGCATCACGGTAGAGATTGTAGATCAGCGTATTGGTGGCATCCACCGGGCCTCCCCTGGTCATCACGTCAACTAAGCCAAAGGTGTCGAAAAAGGCATAAATCAGGTTCATCGTCAGCAAAAAGAAGCCGGTTGGTGAAAGGAGAGGGATGATTACCTTCCAGTAGCGCTGAAAGGCATTGGCACCGTCAATGTGGGCTGCTTCCACAATATCGCCTGGCACGTTTTGCAGAGCCGCCAAGAAAAATACGATATTATATCCAAGCTGTTTCCAGACCGCGGCAATCACTACCATGGCAAAGGCTAAAGTGGAGTTGGAGATCCAGTCCGGTCGAATGCCGATGGTGCTTTCCAAAAGGTAGTTGAGCACTCCCACACTAGGGTTAAAGATAAACAGAAAAATGGAACCTGCCACTGCAGGCGACAGGGCATAGGGCCAAATCAAAGCTGTGCGGTAAAAACGGGCAAAGCGCACCTTTTGATTGGCCAAAATCGCCATCAAAAATGAAATCGTCATGGAGAAAAGTACCACTAAGCCAGCAAAGGAAAAGCTCCTTACCAGACTTTGGCGATAGGCCGGGGAAGTAAATAGTTCAATATAGTTCTCAATTCCGACATAAATCTGCCTTAAACCCATGAACAATGACTTATAAAGACTCATATTAATCGTCTGGTACATGGGATAGTAAATAAAAAGTCCAATCACAACAAAGGTTGGCAGCAGCAAAAGCAGAGGATACAGCTTGCCAGGAAACTTAGTTCCCATTTCTAATCACCTCGCAAAAAAGGGGCCTGAACAAGCGCAGGCCCCTAATAGTTAAGCCCAACTAGAATCCCATGACGCGATTGTACTCGGCGATAGCCTTGTCACCGCGTACTTTGGCATCTGCGAGAGCTTGTTCTACCGTCTTTACCTCTTGGAATACTTCCTGCAGGGCATCGACGATGATGGTGCGGATTTCTGGGAATACACCCACAGCAGCACCGAAACTTGCTGGGCTGGGGATACTCTCGAAGAGCTGATCTACAGCAGTTTTGTANGCTGGATTTTCTTCAAACCAGCCTTCTTCCTGCAAGAGCTCCAGAGCATCGATGTGNACCGGATAATAACCGGTATCCTTATGCCATTGGGCCTGGATCTCAGGACCGGAGAGGAATACTACAAATTCGCCGGCTGCGGCGATTTCTTCCTCAGAGTGGACACCAAGCACCCACAAGGACCCTCCGCCAATGGTTGAACCGTGGCGCCCGTAACCCTCAGGGATGGGAATAAAGCCTGTGCCTACCCTAAAGTCGTTGTCTTCCCCTGCCTTAAGTTTTGTGGAAACAGCGGCAGTAGAGTCAATTGCCATACCAACTTGCTGGGCGGCAAAGATCTGTCTAGATTGTGACCAGTTCTCTACACCTGGGTTGATGTAGTAGCCTTCGTTATACATCTTGGCAACCCAGTTGAAAATGTCGATCATTTCTTGTTGAGTGGCCAAGAGCTCGGTAGGCCTGCCGGAACGTCCATTGTCGTTGTTAACCAAGATCGCTCCGATATTGGCCATCCATTGCTCTACAAACCAGGAATGGAGCGGGAACACCAACCCATAAGGGGCAGCGCCGCTGTCTACGATCTGCTTGGAGTATTCGTAGACTTCTTCCAGGGTCTCCGGTGGGCGTTCTGGATCCAAGCCTGCTTTTTCGAATACGTCTTTGTTGTAATAAAGAATTGCGTTGGACGAGTTATAGGGCATGGAATATTGGACGCCTTCAAAGGTGTAGTAGTTCACAACTGCCGGCAGGAACTTGCCCCAGTCTACTGCACCTTCTGGCAAAGTCTCCTGCAAGGGTACAAAGATACCCATGTCAATCAGCTGCTGGGTTGAAATCTCAAAGCTTTGGATTACATGCGGTGCATTTCCGGTCTGAACTGCAGCTTGCGTTGCGTTCAGTGTATCGCGATAAGAACCTTTGTATTCTACTTCTACATGAATACGGTCTTGTGATTCGTTGAATTTCCTTACCTGTTCGGCAATGGCTTGTTCAGCAAGGCCGCTCATGGCATGCCAGTAGACGATTTCAATCTTCTGCGCGAAAGCACTGGCGGACAATACCAAAACTACCAACAAGGCAATAAATACTTGGGTCTTCTTCAAACAACATCCCCTCCACATTGTGTATTGTCGAGCTTGGCTTAAGCCAACCCTCGACTGGTAATATGGATAATTCCACCTGTTTACCAAAAATCCTCTTTTCCTTTAGTTTCAACTTAAGTATTTTACATAAGGGACAGTCCCTCATACAATTTCGCTCAATTAGACGAAATTCGTAGACAATGTGAAGGCTTGTATTCACCTCAGAGTGTAGTAAACCACGTAAGCTTGGGAGCTCGCGTTTCTCTAGAGAGTCTGAACTCTCAGCCATCCTTGCCTGGAGCCTGCTAAGCAATTCGCTTAACTCGGCTAGATAACTGGATTGAATGTCTTTGCTAATCCTGATTGCATAGGATCCACTACATGTTAATGCCCTAGTCCAGCGTCTCCGTGGGCGTTTTAAATCTTCATTAGCAGCACCCAGAACTCGGGATTGCATCTCACTAACAAGTCTCCCTTCCAGATGTTCTGTTCTTGAGCTTGGCACGCGCGCTACCTTGGGGTGGTAGAGGTCGTCAACAGATAGAAACGGCCATTAGATTCAAGCAGGAACAACGAAAAAGCTGCCGAAAGTCTTTGATCCTAATTCTATTCTGTTGCCGATGGCCTTAGGCCGCAACGTATGATTACCTCGCTTACTGAAGAAAGGGCAAGCAACCATGGGAAAAGTGATTGTACTAGAGCTGTCCCTAGACGGTGTAATTCAAGGGCCAGGCAGCGCCTATGAAGACACTAGCGGAGGCTTTGTTCAAGGCGGGTGGATTACACCATACTCCGACCCGGCCCCTGGCTCTCTCCTCAGAGAAAAGATGAATTCAGATTTCGATCTCTTGCTCGGACGCAAAACCTTTGAGACTTGGAGTTCCCATTGACCGCAGCACGGCGATGTTTGCCCCCAGGTCAACAAGGCTGTTAAATACGTCGCCTCCAAAACAGTAACCTCAAGCCATTGGAAGCCTTCTGCCTTCTTGAGCGGAGATGTTGCCTCAGCGGTATGCCAAATAAAGAACCAGNTTGGGCGGGACCTGCATATTTGGGGAAGTGCTGATCTAGTTCAGANCCTCCTCGAAAATGACCTGGTTGATATGCTTTGGCTCATGATCTATCCTCTTACTTTGGGGCAAGGTAAAAAACTCTTTTCTGATGGTACAATACCTGCGGCTTTCAAGCCGGTGGAAAGTACTTACCCCCAAGGGCGTNATTGCTGTGCTGTATGAGCGGGACAGATCGGGTGACGTTTAAGTTTAGGGTTTTGGAAAAACCAAATGATAGGAGCATTCCTGTAATCCTTAAGAACGAACTTTGAAAAAAGAGACACCACGCAATACAATAGTATTGTGCTGAGCGCAGCTAGCAAGGCACAAAACTAAGATTGGGGAGTGTCTCTACATGAAGCGTACACAAAACGAGAAGATTTTGCAAATCAAAAATGAAACATTGGTTGTCG
>JGI24707J26582_10003121_pt1 | contig 12113 bp, 11 predicted proteins | sample BioPla1DNA1_FD_26582 | JGI IMG/M metagenome (IMG submission 26582) | reverse complement strand
AAAAGGTTTTATGGCTTGGTTAAAGGGAATATTTAAATAAAACTTAGGATAAAGGTGGGACAAAGAGGCTGGTTTTCTTTGTCCCATTTTATCTATTCAATGAGATATTTAATTTACAATATTGTCATCTTGAGGCCTGGCTAAAGAATCTATTTTACTTTTTAGGGATTTTAATTACAATATAACAGGGTATTAATAAATATGGAAATGGAGGGAAAAATGAAATCACCAAGAGATAAAATATTTAAATCCACTAAAACAATAATTATATTTAGTATTTTTAGTAGAATATTGGTTTTTTTAAAAGAAACCTTAATTGCTTCTAAAATAGGCTGCTGCTTTAAAACTGATGCCTATTTTGTAGCTTTTGCCGGTGCAACAATTTTAGCAGAAATTATAGGGGAAGGTATAAGTACTAGTATGGTTCCAATTTTAATGAAAATAGAGGCTAAGGAAGGGAAAGATAAAAAGAATGACTATATAAATAATATACTTCATATGATTATCTTATTATCATTAATATTAGTAATACTAGGCTGGAGATTATCACCTATAATGGTTAAAATCTTAGCCAGAGGATTTGGTCAGGAAGAATCATATTTAGCTATAAAACTTATAAAACTAGGACTTCCCATGATTTTTTTCATTTTAATTAGATCTGTATTTGTGGCCTTTTTACAAAGTAATCATGGATTTAAGGCTGGTGCCAAGTCTTGGGTATATAATAATACAGTTTATATAATATATTTATTGTTTTTTAATCAATATGGAGTTTATGGACTAATGATAGGAGGAGTATTGGCATCTTTGTCTCAATTGTTTTCAGTAATACCTGCTTCCATTAATATGGGATATAAATATAGTAGATATTTAAATTTCAAAGATATTTATTTTAAAGAAATGGTAGTATTTTTAATACCTATAATTGTAGTTTTATCTATAAATAGAATAAATCTGTTAATAGACAGATCAATTGCCTCTACTTTGTCTAAGGGAAGTATTTCCTATTTAAACTATGCTGATAATATAATACAATTAGTACTAGGCATTTTTGTAACNGCTATTGTAACAGTACTATTCCCAATAATATCTGAAGAATATAGTAAGGACAATTGGGAAGGCTCAAAAAATATAATGAAAAAAGGTATGAAAATTATTTCAAAGATAACTGTACCAGCTACAATTTTATTAATAGTATTTTCAGAGCCTTTAGTAAAATTATTTTTTGAAAGAGGTGCCTTTGGACCTCAGGCAACTAAAATAACTAGTGAAATATTAATCTATTATGCCTTGGGACTAATAAGTATGTCAACAGTTTTAATATTAACTAAAATCCACTATGCCATACATGATGCTAGAACCCCAACTATATATGCCACTATTGGAGTTATTTCAAATTTAGTATTAAATATAATATTGACTAAATATATGGGAATTAGTGGTATAGCTTTAGCAACTAGTATTTCCTCTACTATAGTTGCAATATTATTAGTATGGGGATTAAAAATTAAAGAGGAATTTATGATATAGGCCTTTAGTTTTAGGAAAAGAATGTATTATAACAAGGCATATTGTGATATAATTTTAATAAGATAAAAGGGAGGGATAGATATGGGTATGTTAAATAGATTTAAGGATATTATGTCTAGTAATATTAATGCACTATTAGATAAAGCAGAAAATCCAGAAAAAATGATAGATCAATATTTAAGGAATTTAAACAAAGATTTAGGGAATGTAAAAGCAGAAACTGCCTCCATAATGGCAGAGGAAAAAAGAGCTAAAAGAGTATTAGATGAATGTAAAGAAGATATAAATAAAATGGAAAACTATGCCATGAAGGCCCTAGAAGCAGGAAATGAAAATGATGCTAAGAAGTTTTTAGAAAGAAAAGTAGAATTAAGTAAAAAGGAAAAGGAATTAGAAAATGCTTATAATTTAGCTAAGTCTAATGCAGAAAAAATGAGGGAAATGCACGATAAATTAGTTTCAGATATAGGTGAATTAGAATCTAGAAGGGCCATGCTAAAGGGGAAAATGGCAGTGGCCAAGACTCAAGAGAGAATAAATAAAATTGGTTCATCTGTTACAGATGCTAGCACTTCCATATCTGCATTTGAAAGAATGGAAGACAAAGTAAATAAAGCCTTAGATGAAGCCAATGCTATGGCTGAACTAAACAAAACTCCAAAAGACGATATAAAGGATTTAGCAGCTAAATACGACGATACTACTAATACAGATGTAGAAAATGAATTAGAAAGACTAAAGGCAAAACTAAAGAATCAGGAATAATACAAAAGCTGTAGCCTTAGCTACAGCTTTAATAATAAATAACTTCAAAAATTGTCAACTGGCAATTAGACAAATCTCTAAAATTTAATCTAGACAATTGTTAATTGACAAATAAGTTAGTAAGTTGGCCCTAGGGGGCACTCCTATCAAAAACCTATACTAAGGTTGGCCCTAGGGGGCACTCCCATCAAAAACCTATACTAAGGTTGGTGCCAGGTTCAGATATTTAACAAATAAGTTAGTAAGTTAGTGCCAGGTTCAGATATTTATTTGGAAATTTTCCCGAAGGGAATGAGGTGATATTATGGTAATACATTATAAATGCCCTAATTGTGGGGGAGATATGGCTTATGATACGGAATCTGGGAAACTTTATTGTGATAGTTGTGGCAGAGAAGACAATATAGAAAATTTTCCCGAAGAAAATATTCAGGCCTATTTCTCTGAAGAGGATGGTAAGGAATACCATTGTAAAAACTGTGGGGCTGTAATTATGACAGATAAAGATACTACTGCTACCACTTGTAGCTTTTGTGGTGCAGGAGTGGTTTTAGGAGACAGATTATCTGGGAAAATGGCTCCAGCTAAAGTAATTCCTTTTAAAATTAGTAAAGAGGAAGCTATGAAGGCTTTTAAATCTTGGGCTAGAAATGGGCTACTTACCCCAAAGGGTTTTATGACTGCCGATAGAATTAAAAATATTACAGGTATATATGTACCCTTTTGGCTATATGATTTAAATTCTAGAGTAAGGGTAAATGCTACATGTACTAAGGTTAGAACCTATACTAGGGGAGATTATATTTATACAGAAACTAGATACTACGATGTATATAGGGATATAAATTTAGACTATGTGAAATTACCAGTAGATGCCTCAGAAAAAATGAACGATGAATTAATGGATAAATTAGAACCTTATAATTATAGGGAATTAAAGGAATTTAAAACCCCATATTTAGCAGGCTATATTGCAGAAAAATATAATTATGATGAAAAGGAATTATTACCTAGGGCTAAATCTAAAATTGAACAATATATACATTCTTATATAGATTCTACTATTACAGGCTATTCTACTGTTAGATATAATAGTAAAAATATAGATACGAGAAAAGTAAATGCCTATTACACACTACTTCCAGTGTGGATGGTATATTATGATTATGATCGTAAAGAGCATACCTTTGCCATGAATGGACAAACGGGAAAAGTAGTAGGTACTCCACCAATTAGTTATGGAAAAGTGGCAGCATGGTTTAGTGGAATAGCAGGAGGAGTTTTTGTTTTTCTTAAAATCATAGCTTTAGCCATGGGAGGTGGTTTGTGGTGAGGAAAAAAATTATTCTTATTTTAATACTAATATTTTCAATTGGATTAAATCCAATAGAGGCCACACCCCAAAAACAAAGAGTATATGATTATGCCAATCTATTAGAAAGTTCAGAAATAGAAGAATTGGAGGCAATGGCAGAGAAATATAGTATAAAACGGGAAACAGATTTTGTAATTTTAACCACAGATAATACCAATGGAAAAGATGTGGTAAAATACATGGAAGATTTTTATGACAATATGGCCCTAGGCTATAATAAGCCCCATGGGAATACTGCCATAATTACTATAGATATGCAACATAGGGAAGTGTATTTAGCAGGATTTTATAAGGCAGAAACATATTTAAGTGATTATAGATTAGATCTTATTCGAGATAAAATTACTCCCTATTTATCCAATGGAGATTATTATAAGGCCTTTAGTAAATTTATTAAACTAGGATATAAATACATGGGCATGGAACCAAATGTGGACCCAGATAATATACTTTTTAATCTATGGTTTCAAATTGTAGTATCCCTGGTAATTGCAGGAATAATAGTAGGAGCCATGGCTTATAATTCAGGTGGAAGAGTTACAGTATCCCAAGGGACTTATATGGATTTTAGTAATTCTAAAGTAATTAATAGAAGGGATAATTATTTAAGAACCTCCGTAACCAAAACTAGAAAACCTTCCAATAACAATAAGTCTTCTGGAGGAGGCTTTGGAGGCGGTGGAGGTGGTGGAACCACTTCAGGAGGCCATTCCCATAGTGGAAGTAGAGGTAGTTTTTAAATTTATAATATATTGTATATAAGGAGGTAGAAAAATGTTTAGAAGACAATTTGCCAATGTAGTGGAATGGGAAGAATTTAGGGATGATATGATATTTTGGAAATGGACCAATAGGGAAATAAAAAAAGGAAGTAAATTAATTATTAGACCAGGTCAGGATGCAATTTTCTTATTTAATGGAAAAATTGAAGGAATTTTTGAAGATGAGGGAGAATATGATATAGAATCTCAAATTATACCTTTTTTATCTACATTGAAAGGATTTAAATTTGGATTTAATACTGGTATGAGGGCTGAGGTATTATTTGTAAACACCAAGGAATTTATTGTAAAGTGGGGGACTAAAAATGCTATAAATATACCTACTATGGGCCTTCCAGGTGGTATGCCTATTCGTGCCAATGGCACTTTTAATTTTAAAGTAAATGATTATATTAGATTAATAGACAAAATTGCAGGTGTAAAACAGTCTTATTTAGTGGAAGATGTAAAATTAAGAATAACCTCCATATTGGACCAATTATTAATGAAATGGATTGTAAAGGAAGGAAAAGATATGTTTAATCTTCAGGCTAATTCTTTTGAAATAGCCAAGGGGATTCAAGAAGATTTAGATATGGAAATAATAGATAGTGGTATGACTATTACAGGATTTAATATAATTAGCTTTAGCTATCCAGAAGAAATTCAAGAGATGATAAATAAAACTGCTTCCCATACTATGGTAGGGGATTTAGGAAGATTCCAACAAATATCCATGACAGAAGGTATATCCTCTGGAAAGGTAAAAGGAGGAGGAGCAGCCTCTGATATGGCAGGTATGATGATGGGTATGAATGTGGCTAAAGAAATGATGAAAAATATGGAGGAAAAACCCTCCTCTCAAAGTGGTACAAAGCCAAATTTCTGTCCCAATTGTGGGCAAAAAGTAGAGGGAGGAAATTTCTGCTCCAATTGTGGTGAGAAACTATAATACAATTGGCAATGGACAATTAAATTTGTAAAACAATTGTAATATAACTGAAACAATATAATGTTATAATATATAAAAATTGGGACATATCTTAAAAATATATTTGTCTTTATGAGATATGTCCCTAAATTTAATTAAGGGGGAGAAAATACTTGAAGAGAAACCATAGAATATTATATTCAATAATTGGATTAATTGTGATTCTTTCTAGTAGTACAATTTCTTTGGCCATGGCAACGGATATAAAGGGCAATTGGGCAGAAGATTATATTGTTCAATTAATAGAGAAGGGAGCAATGCCTATTTATCCTGATGGTACTTTTAAACCTAATAATAGTATTACTAGAGGAGAATTTATAAAGGCAGTAAATAATATATTTGAATTTGAAGAAATGGTAGAAATACAGTTTAAAGATATAAATGAAGAAGACCCCTTTTATAATGATATTAAAAAGGCTGTGGCAGCTGGATATATTAATGGGTATGAAGATGGTACTGTAAAAACAAAAGGCTTTATTACAAGACAAGAAGCTTCTAAAATACTAGTGATAGCTTCTAATTTTGAAGGGGAAGAATATGAAAATTTACTTAATTTTAAAGATAAAAACCAAATAGGCAATTGGGCTATGGACTATGTAAATATAATGGTAAATCGTGGATACATAATAGGCTATGATGATGGAAACTTTGGTCCCCAAAGAAATATCTCAAGGGCTGAAACAGCTAAAATACTTAGTTTAATTTATAATGACATTGTTAAAGAAAATGAAGAAAAGCCAGAGGAAAAACCAGAGGAGCCTAAAATTACCCCTAAGGAACAATTTGAACAATTAGTAGATGAATTGCCAAATCCTACGGAGATTACAAAGATAATAGCTGAGGAAAAAGTTAAAAGTGAACAGGCTAGAAATATTTACAATAATTTAAAACCAAAAGAAAGGGATAGTATTCCAAAGGAAAAAATAGAAAAACTAATAAGTGTGGAAAATAAAATAGAATCGTTAAAAACTCTTATTATGACCAATACTAAGGCAGAAATAAGACAGGCTCAAGCTTGGGCAATTAAAAAAGGAGCCCATAAAAGATTTATAGATGTGGCTGAATATTATTGGGTCTATGGGGAATTAACTGGAATTAATCCAGAGATACTTTATGCACAGGCAGCTAAAGAAACTAGTTTTGGTAGATATACAGGCAAAGTAAAACCAGAGATGAATAATTGGGCTGGGATTAAAATATACGATCCTATAGGGGACAATACTTATGACCATGAAATATTTGAAACCCCAGAAGATGGAGTAAGGGCACATTTTAATCATATGGGCATATACTGTGGGGTAGAACCTATAGGTATTCCCCATGCTAGATGGTATAAAACTTCCACTGCAGCTTGGGCAGGAAGTATAAAATATGTAGAAGATTTAGGTGGGAAGTGGGCNCCAAATCCAGATTATGGCATTTCCATAATTAGGGACTATGTTAATTATTTATATACTACTCCAATTCCATTGGAAGAAGATATGAATAAAGCTTTAGAATTTAGTAATATGATAGAAAGCATAGAGGAAGAAGACCAAGAAGCCTTAATAGAGGCCCTTGAACAATACGAAAATCTAACAGAATCTCAAAAAGAATTAGTTCCAAATAATATTAAAGAAAAACTCAATACACAAGGGAAGGGTTTTCTCATCCCTTAAAGAAATAATAAGACAGGAGGCTGTTTTGCCCCTGTCTTATTGATTTATCTCTATTATATAGGGCATTGGCATATAATAGCTAGTTCCTAAGTTTTTAGTTTTAATATTTCCCTCCCTATCTTTAATGGTAATCCAGGATTCCACTAAGGCTCCATTCATACCTTCTAAAATTACTTTTTCTTCTCCTATTTTTAGTTCTGGATTTTTTTTATAATATTTTGGAGCCTCTACCACATTTGAGATTTTATGATTCCACTGAACTTCAGGGGCTTTTTCCTTACCATAAAAGCCTATATATAGTCTATTATCTATGGCCTTAGCCCATATTAATATGGGATAATCCTTATTATTTTTAAATTTAAAATCTTTCACCCCATAGGCTACAGTAGCATCTTGACCATAGGGGACATAGGCCACAGGCATGGAATGATTATGTCTTTCAATTATTTCCAAATCACTAATTATGGAAGTATTGTACAATGTAGAAGCAATTTTACACACACCTCCACCTATGGTAGTGGTTATATTTGAACCAATATAGGACTGGCCTTCTTTATATCCCTTTTCTTCAGTATAAGGACCGAGAATTTTGTTTTGAGAAAATACCTCTCCAGGAAATACTACAGTACCAGCTAAAGAATCTGCTGCTAATTGAACATTGTGTTTTTCACTTGGCAAAGAAATTTCAAAAACTGTACAAAAAGCAGCCATTAGAACATTGGCTCCATTTTCTTCTTGTGCTTTTAAAAAATTTATATCTTCTGCCCAAGGTAAATTATCAACTGCCCCAGATACTTCAGGAACATCTATTTTTAAATTCTCCACATTAGACTGAATTTCACTTTCAATTATTAAATCCTCCTCTATAGCTTCAGGCTCATAGGATTCTAAACAAAACAACATGGCTAAATTAGCCAATAGTACAGAAAGTTTATTATTTTTTATTTTTAACACCTCCATTTTAAATCCTTATAATAGTTTTTAATTTTATGGTCTAAAATATTCATATAAGAATTTTTAAAAAATATACTTTCAATTGAGATTAAAAAACCCTATATATTGAACCTCTCATTTTCATTTATATTAGTATTTATTTTTATATTATTGCTTACAAATAGTCTTAATAAGGATTGTAATGTAGGATATTATGGTATAATTAAAAATAATTAAGATTATATAAGGGAGAAGAAGTATTCCCAGTTTTTTCAAGGAGGAAAATATGAAAATTTTAAATCAAATAAAATCTTTAGAAGAAGTTTTTTGGCTAAATGAAAACCATGGTAATTTTCAAGATGTAATAGATACTTTGCCTATAAATTATAAGGATGTATTGGAGGCAGAAGAAAGGCTAGAAAGATTTGCACCTTTTATTAAAAAAGCTTTTCCAGAAACAGAAAATGGCATTATAGAATCTCCCATATTAGAAATCAATGAAATGAAAAAGAGAATGGAAAAAGATTTTAACCAAAATATTTATGGAAATTTAATGCTAAAAAGAGACGATTTACTTCCCATAGCAGGCTCCATAAAAGCTAGGGGAGGAATATATGAAGTATTAAAATACGCAGAAACTCTAGCTATAAATGAGGATTTACTTACAATAAATGAGGATTATTCCATATTAGCACAAGATAATTTTAAAAACTTTTTTTCCAATTATACTATACAAGTGGGTAGTACTGGAAATCTAGGCTTAAGTATAGGAATAATATCTGCAAAAATTGGATTTAAAGTAAAGGTGCATATGTCTAAGGATGCAAAACAATGGAAAAAGGATTTATTGAGAAGTAAAGGTGTGGAAGTAATAGAGTATTTATCAGATTATTCTAAAGCAGTGGAACAGGGAAGAAAAGAATCAGAAAATGACCCTAATAGCTATTTTATAGATGATGAAAATTCCAAAGATTTATTTTTAGGATATGGTGTTGCTGGTTTAAGAATTAAGGAACAATTGGAAAAAATGAATATAATAGTAGATGAAAATCATCCTTTATTTGTGTATTTACCCTGTGGTGTAGGTGGTGGTCCAGGTGGAGTTACCTATGGATTAAAACTTGTATATGGGGACAATGTACATTGTTTCTTTGCAGAACCAACCCATTCTCCTGCTATGTTATTGGGACTTATGACAGGGCTTCACGATAAAATCTCTGTAGAGGATTTTGGAATAGACAATAAAACAGAAGCAGATGGCTTAGCAGTAGGTAGACCTTCCTCCTTTGTAGGAAAAATAATGGACAAGATACTATCTGGAATATTTACCATAGAGGACAATAAATTGTACAAATTTTTAAAAGCCTTAGCCATTGAAGAAAATATATATCTAGAACCCTCAGCATTGGCAGGATTTTTAGGACCTGTACTAATATCTGGAAAAGAGGGAGAAGATTATTTAAGGAAATATAATATATTTGAAAACAAAGATAATATTACCCATATATGCTGGGCTACAGGGGGTTCTTTGGTTCCTGAAAATATTATGGAAGAATATATTAATAGGGTATAGGAGATGAAAGATATGGAATTTAGAAAAGCTATAGAATCTGATATAGAAAGTATTATGAAAATAATAAAACAAGCCCAAAACTATCTTAGAGAACAGGGAATTGACCAATGGCAAAATAATTATCCCAATAAATGGGCCATAAAAAAAGATATAGACAATAATAATTCCTATGTATTATTAAAAGATAATATAATCATAGGAACAGTGGCAGTTATTTTTGATGGAGAAAGAACTTATAATACTATTTATAATGGCCAATGGCTAAGTAATGGGGAATATACCACAATTCATAGATTAGCTGTGGATTCTAATTATAGGGGAAGTGGGATTTCTTCATTAATTTTAAAAAATATAGAAAAAATGTCCCTAGATAGGAAAATATTCAGTATTAAAGTAGATACCCATAGAGGTAATATGCCAATGCAATATTTTTTAAAAAATCATGGTTTTAAATACTGTGGAATTATTTATTTAGAAGATGGAAATGAAAGATTGGCTTTTGAGAAAAGTTTGGCCTTAAATGAATAATTTTAAATGACTAATAAACTAGATTCTTCACTGCGTTCAGAATGACAATAATATATGTTTAAGATGATAATCAAAGTGTCATTCTGAGCGTAGAGAAGAATCTATAAAAATTCCATAGGATTGTATAATACCATTTATTATGAACTTGCAAGTGCTTCACTAGTTTCACTTATTATTCCTTTCAAGAACCAATCAGTATAAAATTTTCTTTTCATAGTATATCTTTGTTCTTCGTCGGAGATATTGTTTTCTTTAAAATACATTAAAATATTAAACATAGATGTGGAATAAATATAGAATATAAAGTCAAGATCTACAGAAGTCTTTATTTTTCCTGAGTCCTGTAGTTCTTTTAGCTCTTCCATTACATCTTTGTTTAATTCTTTACTATATTCACCAAAATAAAATTTCATCATAACCTCTACAGGAGCCCTATACCAAGTGCGATTAAATTCTATTTCTTTTGGTGTACATATTTCTTCCAATGGGGTAGAATCATCCTCCATTAGAAAATAGTTTATATTTTCTTTTGCTTTATTATATATTTTCTTTTCTATATTACTCATTAAATATAAATATAAATCATCTTTATCATGAAAATATTGGTAGAAGCTACCTATGGATATACCCGCCTTTTTTGTGATGGTTCTAATATCTACATCTTCATAATCCATATTGATAAATATATCATAGGCTGCATTAATTATCCTTTCTTTTTTGTCATCTGGTAGATTAAAAAACGTTTGCTTAGGCATATTAGACCTCCTTTGGGCTAGGGACTATTGTTATTACAGTTACTATTTTTTATTTGCTAGGAGACGGACTAAACCATGTACTCAACCCTAAGCATAATAATCAAAGGGGTGAATAAATGTGGAAACAATTTTAGATTTAAAAAATTTCAATGTAACTTATATAAATAAACATAAAAGTGTATATGCAGTAAAGGATGTTAGTTTTGAAATATATAAAGGAGATTCTCTAGGTATTGTAGGAGAATCTGGTTCTGGGAAATCCACTTTAGCCATGGGAGTATTAAAGCTTTTGCCTAAAGATGGTGCCCAAATTTCAGGAATTGCTAATTTTTTAGGGAAAGATTTAACCAAATTATCTGAAGAAGAGATGAAAAAAATTAGATGGAATGAATTATCTGTAATATTCCAAAAATCTATGAACTCCTTATCTCCTGTTCATAGAATAGGGACTCAGGTGGAAGATATTTACCATGTTCACAAGCCAAAGGCTACTAAAGAAGAAATAATGGATAGATTTGCATATCTATTGGATTTAGTTAATTTATCTGACAGAGTGTACAATTTATATCCCCATGAATTATCTGGTGGTATGCTTCAAAGAGTATCCATAGCCATAAGTTTAATTCACAATCCAAAACTTCTAATAATGGACGAGGCTACTACTGCTTTAGATGTGGTAACCCAAGGCCAAATATTAGAGGAAATTTCTAGAATGGAAAAAGAACTGGATATGACTCGAATTATGATTACTCACGATATGTCTGTAGTGGCTACATCTTGTAATAAAGTGGCAATTATGTATGCAGGAGAGCTAATGGAGATAGGATATGTGAAAGATGTATTAAAAACTCCATTCCATCCTTATACAAAAGGTTTATTGTCTTCATTCCCATCTTTAAAGGGAGAAAGGGAAAAATTAGAAGCAATACCTGGATTTTTNCCAGATTTATCTAAACAAGTTGAAGGATGTATTTTTGCACCAAGATGTTCCCACGCTAAAGATATATGTTATAAGAAAAAACCAAATAAAATGAAAATGAAAGATGGAAGAACTATAAGCTGTCACCTATATGGAGGTGAAAAATAAATGGCAAAAAACAATCCTTATATAAAAATTGACAATGTATCTAAATGGTATCCTGTAAAATCTGGATTTAAATCCAAGAAAAAAGGAAAACAATGGGTTAAAGCTGTAGATGGTGTTTCCTTAGAATTAGAAAAAGGTGAAATACTAGGAGTTATTG
>JGI24707J26582_10003120_pt1 | contig 12114 bp, 14 predicted proteins | sample BioPla1DNA1_FD_26582 | JGI IMG/M metagenome (IMG submission 26582) | reverse complement strand
CCGCTCTGCCAGCCGTTCGGGAATCCGTTTTTAAAATTATAATATTCGTGAAATGTCAACTCATTGTTTGAATTATCAGTATCAGCCGAATATATTAAAATTTCAGTATCTCCCGCCGCCAAAAAGGGAATGCGGATAGTGTAATAAAAATTATTGGAGTCTTTGGAATTGAGAACGGCTGGCAACATTACGCCGTTATATCCAAAAACCAAAAAAGGAGCGGCTGGATTAACTAAATTAGCTTTCGCTATCGTATAGTCGCCCTGATAATCTTCTACGGCTTCCGCCTATGTTATTGTTAAAGAACCTATTAAATTCTCTTCCACTAACTGACTCATTTTAAACACCCTTTATACTCATTCTATCGCCCTTTTGTTATTGATTCTGTAATATCCTGATAAAAATTTATCCCATTTAAAACGTTGCTCGACAACGAAACCATTTAAAAAACCAAATTTATTTTGATTTCTTACCATATCGTTTAGTTCTATATCTGGTCTGCCCCTATCGTTTATTTCCGTTTCTACTCTATATTTGGACAAATCTATATAAGCGTTGCTCATTAAAGTGCTTTGAGAAACGAGAGCGACAAAGGGATTATCAAGCGTGATTACGTTTTTAACTGGTGTGGTATAATAAGTATCTGCGTAAATCGTTCTCTTAACAACGTTTTGAATTAATTTATTCCCACGAATCGTTATAACCAAGTCGCCTGATGCCGTTATTTTGCATCTATCCGCGAAATATTCAACCGCAGTTATTGTGCCCGTTGATGCAGTTGCCACAACAGATGTGGCGACGCTTCCGTATTCTACATATAAAGTTTCGTTTGGCTCAAACGTAATAGCCAAATCTTTAACCAAATCAACAACGCCTGCGGCATCCAAAGAATAAGTATAAACCGACGAAGTAACGCCATCTATTAACTTTTCTTGTTTTATTGGCGGATAATAAATGCTATCATCTGGCAGGATTGTGTCAAAACCCAGCGTTAAATTGGTATTGGTAAATATATTTTTAATCATATCAACGACGACAACCCCGCTTTTATTAACATAAACATAAGCACAACACGCATTTAAAAGCTGTTGCAGGGCGGCTCTTAGCGATTGTGTCGGACAATACCGATTAACCGTAACCGTCATTAAGTCGGGAGATATCGAAAAATCGGAAATGTTCATGTCCGTTAAAATTTCTTCGATTAAATCGTAAGCCGCTACTGTATTGTGATTTTTGGCGATATATTCCCCTTCGGTAAATTCAAACACCGAGCGACATTTAAATGTTGTTTCGTTGCCGACTGTTTCCCATTCCCACAAATGCATAAAACACGAGGGTATAATAATTCCACTGTTCCCGATTTTAAAATGAACCGTAAAAATCTGTTTATCCTGTAATCTATTTTCAAATCCCTGCGGCGCAATCGGGTTAAATTTTTGGTCAAAATTATTAATCGTTATCCCGCACTGACTTATGCTTATTTCATCTTCTAAGACGTTCGTATTTTCTATAATGTCGTATGCGGTTACTTCATCTTCGCCAAACATCAAAATAACGCCGCCTGAAAGCTCCGAAACCTTCGCCCGCCTTAACCCCTTAGACCACTTATTTATGGCCAATGTAACCCCTCTAATGCCGCTAATTGGCTCATCTAAAAGATATTGCACTGCGTCGTTATCTGTTACATCAAAGCTTTTAATTAAAACGTTTGCCGAATCGTAAAATGATAAATTAAAGTCCGTCGCATACTCATTTGCCCAATAATCAAAGAAAATTGAAAATTGGTAAACGTTCAAGTCTTCCGAGTGTGAAAGTTTAATTATTTGCGGTTCTCCAAAATCTCCATTTGCATCTGCAAGAGCGTCACCCCACCAACCAAACTGCCCTACCGTGTCGTAATCGTAAATAACAAATTGTCCAGTAGTGTTTACCCGTTGCGGTTCTAACGTGTTCCACCCAAAACTCATTCTTGGGTTTTGGTCATAAAGTTGACTAGGTCTTGAAACAATCGCCTGCGGGCTCCCGTCGACATACAACGTTTTATTAACATGTGTAGGGTCTCCAGTTGATAATTGAGCCTCTACCGTTACCCGCCTTTGAAATTGTCGGTTTATTTCCTCATAATAGTTTGCCGGCATCGGAATCATAATTTAACCCCTTGCTGTCGTTTCTACTGCTGTAAAATCCAACCTGTCCCAAATCCTTTTATTAATGTCGTATCCCGCGCCCTTTTTTAAATTATTAGGCGGCGACAAATAGAAGGTTCCCGTTATCGTTTCCATTGTTTCTTTGTCAAAAAACTCCGCCAAAAATGATTTACCTTTGACCGCGTTTATAATAAACGTCATTTCCTCATCTGTTAAAAAACGATAGCCGACGCTGAATTTTTGTTTTTTATAAGCAACGTCCGTGACCAGTGTACCGTCTACTGTTGTTAATTCCCGTTCTTCGGCATACAATTCGTTATCAAACGAGACGATTTTATTTATAAATCGCCCGTTTATTCTAAGCATTTCCGTCATAGGTAAACCTCTTTTTATCTAAATCGTGAGCGCTCTTTATCGAGTGGGCGGCGTAAATTACGTGCTAATGTTTCGCCGTCAAGATTTAAAACACTGTCGACGGTTACGTTTAAAGTAGAACTGTTTATAGCGTCCATCATGTCCGTTTTTAATCGGCTCAAAAATTCAGAAACATTAAAGTTACAGCTTTCACTTTTCGGGGTTGCGTCACCCATTGCAATATTAAATAATGCCGCTTGTTGCGATTTTGTTAAAATCATTTCTCCCGCTAACGCTGTTATTGGAACTTCTCCACTTCCGCCAACAATACCGCCGTCGTGGTAAGTATTCTTGGAATAGAATTTAGATTTAACTTCAGATTCGCTGACGGGAGCACCTGTTTTAGAATTATAGTATCCGACAGTGCCGTTGTTTGCGCCGTAAGAAATACCTTTAACAACATAAACGGTGTCTGCATAACTGCTTCCGCCACCGCCGCCAGAAGAACCGCCGCCAGAAAAACCAGAAGAAGAACCGCCNCCAGAAGAACCTGAACTTGTGTAATTTGTGTTAACGTTTACGTTTGCGGTCGTCCCGTCGAGTTCTTCAATGCTTGTTTTTACGCCTTTGATAGCATTGTTTGTTTCTTCGACACTTTCGCTAACGTTTTCAAATTCAGTGCCCATTGCTCTGCTTAACGTGTTTGACGCTTTAACGAGTTCATTAAAAAGCGGCTTCAAAAAACTTAATTTTTCTAAAAGCCAGCTCCACGCCTCTTCCAATTTTAAAAACATATCGTGCGCCGCTTGCATCCCCATTTTGAATAAAATTATAAGCGGCCGAATCAATACCGTTAAAGTTTTTACAACAATAATAGCGGTTTTCATTATCGGCACCAGCACTGTTGCCAAAAGACGAGCTACCAAACCTAAATATTCAATAAGCGGTGGCAGGATTGTTCCGAGCCATTCAAACATAACGGGAGCCCATTCCCGAAACATGTCCATGACAAGTCTGCCGGCATCCGCAAATCCTGTGAGTGTTGCGCCCGAAAGTTTACCCATAAAGTCTGCTATTAACGGGTTTAAAATAGCTAAAATCTCTTGGAAAGCGGGGAAAATAGCGTTTAAAAGCGGTTCAAAACCACGACCAGCTGATAGCATAAGTTCTTCCACGCCTGATTCAATTTCACGGACAAAACCGCCCATGCCACCCTCTAACGTTTCAGACATAAACTGCGCGGTTCCCGCGCTTTCCTCATTAATCATTTTAAAGAGGTCTTCCCCTTTTGTTTCGACTTGTCCCATTAAACCGAGTGCGGCGGTGATATCATAACGGTTAAAAATTTCAGCCATAGAAGCAGTTTTTTGCGCCTGTGTCATATCTGCCGTTGCGGCATTTAACTCGTCCATGATAACGAGAATACTTTTCATGTTGCCTTCCGCATCTAAAACAGAAACCCCAAGTTTATTTAATTCGGCGGCGGCTGACGCAGAAGGGCTTTGTAAAGTTAACAACATGTTTCGATACGCGGTGCCCGCTTGAGCGCCTTTGATATTGACATCGCCCATTAAACCAATTGCGGTGGTCATGTCTGAAACGGATTGATTTGAATTAGCGGCAAGTGCACCGACTTCTAAAATGGCTTCCCCTAATTGTGTTATATCGGTTCCGCTATTCTGCGACGCTTTCGCCATTTTGTCAATTAATTCGGTCGTTTCTTGTTGAGACAAACCGAGAGCGTTAACCGTATTTGTTAACATATTAGCGGCATCCGCAATTGAAATGTTACCTGCGGCGGCCAAGTTCATTAAATCGGGAATGAGTGCTATACTGCGCTCTGCGTCATATCCAGCAAGGGCCAAATAATTTAAAGCTTCAGCACCGTCTGTTGCGGAAAAACGAGTGGTGGCACCAGCTTTTCTTGCGGCGGCTTCAAGTGCTTTAAATGTTTTTTCGCCCTCTGCGCCCGCTAAATTCATAGTTGCGGCGACTTGGCGCATCGAATCGTCAAAATCTACAATTAAATCAAAAGTGGAAGTAAGAGCCGATTTTAAACTGTTAACCATGCTCATTGCCATGTTTGCAATAATCGTGCCAATAGCAACAGCGGCGGTACCCATTGCCATCTCTAAACCGCCAGCGGTCTCCCTGCCCTGATTACCAACTTTGTTTAAATCTGCAGTTGCCTCTTTTGCCATTTCATCAAAAGAGCGTTCGAGGCCTTCCATAGCGGCTTCTATATTCGATTCTATAGAATTACCCATATTCTTAAAATCGTTGTCGACCTTTTGAGTGCTTCGCTTGCTCTCATTTTCGGCGGACTTGCCCATATTTTTAAAATCGCTTTCAGTATCCTTAATCGTCTTTTTGGCTTGCGAATTGTCCGCCGTAATTTTAATTTCTACTTTTCCATCTTCCGCCATTGATTTTACAACCATGATTTAAATTTTTGTTTTGCAACTATTTCTTGAATTTTTTTTACCTTTTCGGGGTCATACTCCGTTTTTTCCAAACGATATTTAGCTATAAAACGTTTAGCGGCGAAATAGTCATTACTTTCTTTAAAATCGCCTCGGCGTGGCGTTCTCATTGTTCGGCTATATATTGCCCTCATCAACGAGCATTCGGCTGGCAATTCCGCCAAAAGAACATTAAACTTTAACCATGTCATTTTTTCTTTTTCTTGCTGTAAATCAACGCCGTAAACCTCAAAAAAGGATTCAAAAACTAAATTTATATCTTGCGCAATATCGAAATAAACGCCGCCAGTATCTGTTCCGTCGGCACTTTTAACCTCTATAAACTCCTTGATTAATTTATTAAGCAGTAAGCGTTGACCCACCGGAGTCATTCTATAAAGTTCTTCAGCGTTCTTCTTATCGTTTTTTGTATCTAAAAGGTTTTCAAACGCTTTAAAAACCCTATCGGCTTCAAGGAAAATTTCATTTCCGAGAACCAAAATGCTGTTTAAAACACGATTGTAAGAAAGATAAACGGTAAATTCCGAATCGTAAAACGTTAACGATTGCCGCAATTCATAATTTAAAACATTTCGATTCATTACTTACCGNCTCTTTTTGGTTTAAATTTCAGTATCAGGCGCGTCAAATTCTTTTAAAGCCTTTTCGTAAGACTCTAAAATATCTTTTTCCAGTGTGTTATTTTTAATAACCGACTTGTTCCATTCTTCGTTTAGTTCCCGAACGGCTGGCGCAAAGTAATCGTTATAAAACGCATAAATGATGTTGGTGTAACGCACTGCGTCGGTGCCATAATATTCCCAAAGCTCAGCATTCACGGCTTTGCCTAAAATGGCTTCACCTAAGCCTGTAACGGACTTTTCAAGGTCTGCTATACTTTGTATCAATTCGTTTTCTTTTTTCTCATCCCAGCCCGTTTTTGAGCCGTTTGCGCGCTGTTTAAGTAGCTGATCAATTTTGCTATATTCTAAAAGCAATAAAGACACGGTTTTAATACATTTTGCACCGTTGCTGTATTGGTCAATTTTGACCTCTCGCTTACCGATNCCGTCAATATCCAAAAATAAAGATTTAGTAATTAAATCGGCTTTCCCGTTTTCGGTTTCTAAACCGTTTATACTAAACTTAATTTCTTTTTGCGTTTCTTGTTGCATAATTTAAAAACCCCGATGTTTTTAAAATGTTTTTAAATTAATCCTCAAAATCTGTTGTTTTCGTAATGCTCGGAATTCCGTCAAACTCCACTGAAATTTCAAAATTTGAAGTATCTGCGGCGTCCCCCCATCTTGCATAAGTTCCGAAAACGAGGGCGAGCCCTTCGTATGTTAAATCTTCACCGACAAATTTTGCCCAAATGTAACAGCCTTCGCCCGTCGCGGTTTCTGAACTTTCTGTAAAAACCAAATTTTGCCCAGGGTCGTTTTTATCACGTTTACCACTAACGGTAAACTGAACACGAGTGCCTACTTTGATTCGTGTCGGTGTTCCACCCGAATTATAAAAAGTGTCTTCTACCATTACGTCTTCGTTCTCGTGCGTAATGTTCGTGTGCCCGTGAAACTTTGTATAAGTTATAGGCGGGGTGTCTCCCACTTCTGTACTAACGTAAAAACCACCCTTCCAGTTCACATTCGGGGATTTTTTAACCCCCGCATAACTTGTAATGTCTTCTACCATTGTTTTACTCCTTTAGATTTAATTTTTTAAATTTGATAGTTATAAAAGGCGTTAAGCCTCATGCGATAAATCCGCTTTTTTCCGTCGTCGCTCATCCCAATATATTTGGCGGGCTCCGCGGATTGAAAGTTAAAAACCTGCCAATAAACGCCGTCGTCGTCCATCCCTTCAAGTACATTAACGGTTCTCTTAATAGTGAATCCGTTAAATATTCTACTCAAAAGGTCTGCGCCTCTCAATGATTCTGCCTGCGCCAAAAATATGAAAATGATTTCTCCGCTTGCGGATTGTCCGCCGTAATCGAGGGTTTGATTAAGCGTTTCTGAAAACATGCCCAGCTGACTGTTTTCGTCGTATCGTTCGCCGATACGTTCGACCCCAGCAAAGTCTGCCGCTTGCTTTCTTACCGCTATATCAATTTCCTCTTTCCAGCCCATGTTTATTCTCCCGTTTCTTCTATTTCTTCTGTTTCTTCTGTTCTCGTTTCTATTTCAAATGATCTGAAATATTTACTTAAAACTTCGATAAATTCGTTAACGAACGGGGGAACATTAACCCCCGAATCCGCCATGGTATGCAAAATTGAAAGCAGTTCTGAAACAATAACCCAAATACAGACCCCGAGTGCAAAAGTAAATTCAGGGACAGGCAACGGCACGCCGTTTGCTATCAAATTTTGAATAACAATATCAATACCGATTGCTACGAGGAAAAACAAAAACGTTAACATTTTGTGAGGAATTCCGCTCCAGAAAGTTTTAGCGTCCACGTCTCTGCGTGCAAACGCTCCAACAAGCCCGATAACGACATCAGCAACCATAAAGCCCAGCATGCACCAAAAAAGAATTTGAAAGGCTCCGAGTGCAAACTCTGAAAAAGCGATACAGNCGCCCAAAAACAACGAAAAGATATAAGACCAATTCATAAATTATTTTCTCCTTATATTCTTTTAAACAAAGCCTTTTGAAACGTTTTAACCCATTCTTCTCCATAATGCATTTTAGCCGCCTCAAACCAAAGTGCGCCAGCCAAATCGTTATAGGTGAGCGTGAAAAAGAAATCGACGCCATAATAAAGCCGCTCCGCGTACGGGGCTCCCCAAATAACAAAGCCCGCCACACCCGACGTGTGAATAATCCCCGAATTCCTCAAATTCGCTGAAACCAAAGGAATGTAAAGGTTTGAATGCTTCAAAACGTCCTGCGTTATCATTTCGATAGCAAAAGATGAGGCATGTTCTATCCTTTTTTCGATTGTGTTAAACCCAGACGTCTTTAAATCAATTTTCATTTTAAACCAATTTCGAGGTGGTGGAGTTTATTATTATCATACAAATATTCTATATTCGCAATCAGGTAGTCCCGCCCTTCAAAATTAATTTTATCATTTTCTGCAAAATCAATATTAAGAGGAAGGCTTTTGACAGCGTCATAGAATAAAAGCGACCTTAATGCAGTTTCATCCCCGTCGCTTCTTTTTATAATCGTTGTCGAAGGGTCAACCCGCACACGTTTTAACGTTACTGGTTCAGCATACTCAATTTCTTCATAATCGTTTTTTCCCAAGCGTTTATAATAAACAGCGTTATGAAATAGTAAATTAATCGGGATCGAGCGAACCATTTTTAAGACCTCGTTTATTTTTTAAATAATTTAAGAACCTCCGCCACTTTTTCTTTTGGCGGTTTGGACTTCTTCCTGTTCGGTTTCAACGTCGGTCGCAACCATTACCAGCCCTTCCTCTTTCATCTTTTCGATAAGACGAGCGGCGATAATTTCAGCGGCTTGTGTGTTGAGTTTAACAACAACGCCCCCTGCGGCGTTTTTCGGCAGTTCGGTTGTTGGTTTGGCGGTCACCTTGTAACCGCTTTTTTCAAAACGTGAAATATCGACCTCGGTGCCGATAAATTTGCGTTCTCTTTCATAGCCCCTTTTGGCGACGATTTCGTAATAATCTACCATTTTTTTAACACTCCAAAAGAGGATTAAGCGACTTTGATACCGTTGATTTTTGCGACGGAGCGCTGGGACTTAACAGCGATGGCGGCAAGCATTTCAACCTCCCCCGTTTTGACTGCGCCTGCGGCGGTCATGTCAGGGAAATATGTCCGCACCATGTTGTTACCTTCAGGGGTAACACCGTGGAAAGCGTCAAGGCCCATGCGGACAAAGTAAGCGGTGGTTTCGCCAGTATCTTCATCTGTCGGGATAACGTCAACAAGTGCGCCATTTGCGTCGACGTAATCGCCCATTTCCATAATGCGGATGTTCCCCCATCTCAAAATTTCGGAACCGACATAGTTAGGCTCTGCTGATTTTGTGATATTAAAGCTTGTAAGCTTATCAGAAACGCTATTAAGAGCGGCATAAAGGTCGCTGTTAACCAGCATCAAATCGGGGGTACCGTTCATCTTTTTCAAGGCTTGGCGCATTTCAAAACCAAACTGCATAGCGTTCGTGTCAATTGCGGAAGCAGTAGAAATGTCAATGGTCGCCGCTGGCGTGTAATCTGTCGCGGTTCCAGTAATGAGTTTTTCAAGACCATCAAAACCTGCACCGCTTGCGGGAGTGCCCGCGGCGTTGTTCCCATTGATAACGTAATTATGGAACAAAGCACGGGCAGCTTTAACCTTCTGTGTCATTTGGAAATCGAATAAATCGACAACCTGCCATTCATTTTCCGCCAGCGCTCTGTCAATTTGGAAAGAGCCGCCAAAAATGTCGAGCTGTACAGTGACTAGTTCAGTATCGGCTTCGGATGGGGTGTATTCAGTATTAAGCGCGCGGCTTGCGGCTTTGCTTTGCGTTTTGATACGGTTGTATGTATAAGTAAAGCTTGCGCCGCCTTGTGCTTTTGCGTTATTATCAAACGTCATCATGTCTAAGAGCGGCGAGGCTCTAAAATCGTCAATGACGTCTTGCGTTAATTTGTCTTGAGACAAGGATTTAGCTTGTGCGAGTGTAAGAGGCATTAATTGTTCTCCTGTTGTTTATTTTTTATAAAGTCGTTCGTGGATAACATCGCGTCGAGAGGGTGCGGGCGGCGGTGTAGGTACACCGTGCCTTTGTCCACTTGCGGCTTTTTCGTTATCCGTTTTAAATCGTGCACCGTGCTTTTCCCACAGCGTTTTGGCGTATTCCCTAAAATCGTCTGCGGTGTCCCCTTCTTTCATTTCCTTAGCGGCGAGAGTCTCAACAAACAAGCGTGCGTCGGGGTCAAAAATGCCGATATCGACCAAAACATTTTTACGCTCAAGAGCCAAAATTTTAGCGTCTTTTTCGGCAATTGCCGCCTTTTGTGCGGCTTCTGCTTCGGCTTTCAATTCTTCGGGACTCTTTTGTGTCTTTTTCCAAGCTTCAAAAGCGGCCCTGTCTTTTTCATCCATTGCATACTGTTTTTCAATTCTCGCTCTTTCCCTTTCCTTTTCCTTAGCCACGATTTTGTCGAGTTCAGCCTGCGTAAATGTTTTCTCATGCGTCTGCGCAGGGTTTGAGTTCAGTGTGGGGTTCGGTATCGGTTCGGGGTTCGGTGTAGGGTTCGGTGTCAGTTCTGCCATTGTTTTAAATCCTATGTTTGATTATGCCATGATTTTAACATGCCCATGTTAGCATTTTTCCATGTTCTTTTTGGGACATGTTCCCATTGTTTATAAATATGTTAAGTAATAAATATAAAGGTTTCGTTATCGGTTAAGCTTGTTTAGTATCGGTTGGTGTAATTTAATATAGTTTAAGATAAGTTTAAATATAAGTAAATCGTTTATTAAAAACGGTGGAAAATAACAGCCAAAAAACTGTAACGAGACCATAGAAATTAAATCGGTTCTTTATCCCCGTTTCTTTTTATTTAAAATCATCATCTACCGCTGGTATAAACGGCTTCTCTTGCGTATTCTCTTGTTCTTCCCGTTGACTTAATAAATTCTCTCATGAGTGCCTGCTTTTCTTTTACTTTTCCAGCCTCAAAAGAAGCATCTAAACCCGTTTCTTTTAACGCTAATTCTTCCCGCTTCCATTTTCTTATTTCGCGTTCTAAATAACGTTGCTGTTGTGATTCTCTATAAATTCGTTCGTTATAATCGCTATCAACTGGGCTATATGCTTTACGGCTTACGCCTTCATCATACAAATAAAAAATATGTCGGCAATTGATACCGAAAAGGCCAGCGGGCTCTCCATAAGACGTTTCGGACAAGGCTTTATATTTTGGATGTTTTCCACTTTTACTAAAAATTTGACCCTGATATGCGGCACAAAGCGGGCGTGCGCCCGCGTGTGAAGAAACTTCAATTAAATCTAAACCCCATTCCTCTCCTTTTGCCCATTGAACTTCTTGTGCGACTTTTCCTATTGTCGTTTGTATGTCTCTTCTTACACTGGATTCAAGGCTTGTGCGGGTCACTGTGCCTTTATCGCTGACGTAGTCGACCCAAGTTATCCCTCGTCCCGCTAATTGCTTTACGGACTGTTTTAGAGCCGCCTGCGGTGTTCCGAACCCCGCCGCTGTTTTTACAGTCACGTTATTTAACACTTTTAAAAATTCGACGTTAGAAGCCTGCAAAGCCTTAGTGTTTGTTAAATTCAAGCCCGCCAACGTCGTTCTTATAAAAGCCTCGGTAATATTTTTAACCGTTTGCATGTTACCGAACGTGACGGTATCATTTAAAAGTTCAACGTTATTTTTTACAACTTTAAACCCAGCCGCCTCTATCTCACGCTTTACGGCCGTTTCTGTTGCCCCCGAACGCGCCGCAATTGTCCGTACGTTTTTCGCGTTAAGCTGTCCCAATTCTTTGAGTTTTTGCAATCGCCATGTTTGGGTTCCTATGTCTTCCGCGTTTGATTCAAAGAACGAGGCAATGTTTAAAATCAACTCGGTTTCAATCTCCGCATAAATTCTAAAAACCTCTGCGGACGCCTCTATGTTATATTTCATTTTATCGCCCTTTCAACGCCAAAAAATAACAGCGATTATGCGGCAGACGGCGCAGGTGTTTTGTTTTCATCTTCTCCACCTTCTTCTCCGCCACCGTTTCTTAAAAGTTCCATTTCACGATTAAACGCGGCTATTTCATTTTCTGGAACAATGGCACGCGCTTCTTCTTCTGTCATGTTGTAGGCTTCCATTAAATACGATACGGGTGTGCGTATTTGACTGTTCACTTCTGTTAAAAGGCGGTTTAAACGGGCATCCTCATCCTGAATAATCGAATCGTCCCATTCTATTTCGATATCGTCTGCGTCCACTGCCCAGCCTTTAATTTCAAAAATAGCAGCGATTAAATCTAAAAGTGCCCGCTCCAGCAGGATTTCGTCTTTTCGGATAGAGCGGAACAAGTCTGAATTTTCGCTAATGACTTCGGTGGCCGTTTTAATCCCACCGTTTTTATCCCAGCTGAAATAATCGACACCGAAACCCGTTTTCAAAGAAATTAGATTCAAAACCATGCGCAG
>JGI24707J26582_10003116_pt1 | contig 12125 bp, 12 predicted proteins | sample BioPla1DNA1_FD_26582 | JGI IMG/M metagenome (IMG submission 26582) | reverse complement strand
TAACTAAATAGCATTGCATATGACATGTATGAAGGTGNATTCAAAGATGAAACGATATAACTTCGTATAATATATAATAAATGAATAATACATCGAGATTAGAGTATAAAGATAGGCAGGTGAAGTTATGCATAGTTATTTAAGAACAATAGGTTTTAGTAAAATTACAAACCGTGTGAATTTGAATAAAGTATTGGATAGTATTATAATGGATCCAACTGCGAAAAGACTAGTACAGGTAAATGACATTGTTTATACTGAGATGTCTATGGAAGTAGCAGATGGAATTGGTATAACATTACGGGGGGAAGTTGATAAAAATAATAATTTCTATATGGACCATTACTTTCCCTATTTAATAGGAAAAAGTATCAGCGCCAAGGAAGAGGTAAGTATTAATAAGAAAGTAGACACAGAAGCCTATACTGGAATGTGTGATGATTATCGCCTTGGGGTTTCATTAATTTTTTATCTACAGAATGTTATCGAATATTTAGATAAGAAAAATAGTAATAAGCTATTAAAGATTCCTTTATCGATTAGCTTATCAGCACTGTCCTTAGAAGGGAAAATACTTTTACCTATAGAAAAGGATGAGGTGCATGTTAAAAATCTTACTGCAGAGAAAAAATATAGAAATAAATTGATTGCTGAAGCTAAAAAGGGGAATCAAGATGCTATAGATAGCCTAACTATAGATGATATTGATACTTATGCCATGGTATCAAAAAGAGCTAAAAAGGAAGACATTTATTCTATAGTTGATACATGTTTTATTCCCTATGGTTCTGAATCTGATAATTATAGTGTTATAGCAACCATATTAGATAGTAACTTGATAGTTAATTCATATACTAAAGAGGAACTTTATGAATTGCATGTGATATGTAATGATATTAGCTTTAATATCTTAATTAATCGAGAAGATTTGCTCGGGGAACCCTTACCAGGAAGAAGATTTAAAGGTAATATATGGCTGCAAGGTAAAATAAATTTTAATAATTAGTTGGATTTAAGCTTAAAATAAATTCGTCAGTTTGTACATAGGATTTTATATGTCAAATTGACGAACTATTTTTTATTATATTCCAATTGGGAAAACTTTGTTTATGTTAGTTCTTGACTTAATGTAATGAAAATAGTAAAATATATATGTTAAATATTTGTGTTTGTAGCTCAGCTGGATAGAGCGTCCGCCTCCTAAGCGGAAGGCCGTGGGTTCGAATCCCGCCAAGCACATATTATCTGAGAGTCGTAATAATTCTGTCTAAGGCAGATTTATTGCGACTTTTTTATTGAAAAGAATAAACAATAATATAACTATATATCCCTTGCTGTATTTATATGGGAATACATCAAGGGTATTTTTGTATAGAAAATTCTTAAATTCATTTATATAAACAAANATTAAAGCCTGTAAACTTAGGTTNATGGAGTGCTTCTGGCGAAAAAATCACATTCATTGGCTCTTTGTACTGGTGCCGATAGTTAGGCAAGGGAAACACTAATTTTTGTATAGTAAATTAATTGTTTTGGAAAGATATATAATACTTATCACTTTACACAAACTTTACAAAATATAAACAGAAACATGATTTATCTATAAAGATATTAATGGTAACTTATATTTGTAAAGGGAAGAATAAGAATAGGAAATCAAGGAGAGACGATGATTATGAGAAATAATACTAAAAAAATAGTTATATCAATACTATCTATTATTATGTTAGTAGGTTTATTTACAGCATGTAGTAATAATAATGAGGGAGACAACAAATCAAATTCTACAAATGTACCAACACAAAGCCCAGTAGGAAATAATAATAACCAAGATACAGAGAATAAATTAAAAGGCAGTCTTATCATGGCAGGATCTACATCTATGGAAAAGCTTGCTAATGCTTTAGCGGAATCCTTTATGATTAAGTATTCAGATGTGACTGTTACAGCAGAATTCGTAGGATCCAGTGCTGGTATAGAGCAGGCCCTGGCAGGCTCTGTAGATATAGGTAATGCTTCCAGGGGACTAAAGGATAGTGAAAAAACTGCAGGAGCAGTGGAGAATGTGGTAGCCATTGATGGAATTGCAGTTATAGTAGATAAGGCAAATACAGTCACAGATTTAAGTAAAGAACAATTAGTAGATATTTACACTGGAAAGATAAATAATTGGAATGTGTTAGGCGGTAATAATCAACCTATTGTTGTTGTAGGTAGGGAAGCAGGTTCTGGAACAAGAGGTGCCTTTGAGGAAATTCTTGAAATTGAAGACCAGGCAGCATACTCCAACGAAATAAACAGTACAGGAGCTGTATTGGGTANGGTTGCATCCACACCAGGAGCTATAGGCTATGTATCANTAGATATATTGAATGATACTGTATCTGCTTTAAAGCTAGAAGGTGTAGAACCCACTTCCGAAAATATAAAAGCGGGCAATTACTTCCTTAGCCGTCCCTTTGTAATGGCAACAGTAGGGGAGATATCTAGCCAAAATGAAATCGTGCAAGCTTTCTTTGAATATATCTATTCTGATGAAGGAAGTCAGCTAATACAAAGTATTGGATTAATCCCAGCCAAGTAAATAATTAGGGGATGACGTAATAGGGCTTTGGGGCAGAACCCCATACATATTGCGACATCCCCTAAATTTGTTATTTTATTTTTAGGATTTGGAGGATAATTATGAGTAGTGAAAGTAATTCTATAATGAGTAGTTATAAAACCAAAAATACTGTAGAAAAAGCCGCAGAGGTAGTCTTTATAACCTGTGCATTTTTTGCTGTCTTAGCGGTATTTTCTATTAGCATATATATGATAATCAGTGGTACTCCTGCTATATTTGAGGTAGGCATAAGAGAAATTCTATTTGGGACAGTTTGGAAACCTACTGCAGCTGACCCCAGCTATGGTATTTTATTTGTAATCCTAACATCTATAATAGGTACATTTCTAGCTATTCTTATAGGGGTGCCAATAGGAGTTATGACAGCTGTGTTTTTGGCTGAAACAGCACCACGGCCTTTAGCTATGATAGTAAAGCCAGCTGTGGAACTTCTAGCTGGTATACCTTCTGTTATTTATGGTTTGCTAGGAATCCTTGTACTAAACCCCATTATGTATAAAATTGAAATGTTTGTATTTAGAGATAGGATAGATCATCAATACACTGGTGGAGCCAATTTAATGTCTGCAGTATTGGTACTGGCTATCATGATACTGCCTACAGTAATTAATATAAGTGAATCTGCCCTTAGAGCAGTACCAAAGTATTATAAAAGTGCTTCTTTAGCATTGGGAGCCACCCATATTCAGACTATATTTAAAACTATATTACCTGCAGCAAAATCTGGTATTATTACAGCTATTGTTCTCGGTGTAGGAAGGGCGATAGGAGAAGCTATGGCCATTAGTTTGGTGGCAGGAAATGGTGCCAATTTCCCCTTACCATTTAATTCAGTTCGTTTCTTAACCACAGCAGTGGTAAATGAGATGTCTTATGCATCGGATACCCATAGAAGAGTCCTTTTTACCATTGGCTTAGTTCTATTTACATTTATTATAATTATTAATCTGATATTAAACAAGGTAATGAAAGGGGAGAAAGAGGATGGTAACTAATAGCATATATAATAAAAGACCTAGACCTTTGGATAGTTTGCTCCATGTAATAATATATTTGTGTGCATTTATTTCTATAATACTTTTAATTGGAATTGTAGCCTATGTAGTCTATCGTGGTTTCTCTATATTAAGTTGGTCATTTCTTACTACTATACCAAGTACTATAAAAGGAACCTTTGGAATTGCGGGAAATATTATCAATACCATCTACATTATTATATTAACATTGATCATTGCAGTTCCCTTTGGAGTTGGGGCTGCCATATACTTGAACGAATATGCAAAGCCTGGAAGGCTAGTGCGCCTAATAGAATTTACTACGGAAACCTTAGCAGGTATACCTTCCATTATCTTTGGCTTATTTGGTTTTGTATTCTTTGGTACGACCTTAAAACTAGGATATTCAATATTAACTGGAGCCTTAACCTTATCTCTTATGGTACTACCACTTATCACCAGAAATACCCAGGAAGCCCTAAAGACAGTACCTAATAGTTATCGCAATGGAGCATTAGGAATTGGTGCTACAAAATGGTATATGATAAGAACCATATTGCTACCATCGGCTATGCCTGGCATTATAACAGGGATAATACTAGCAATTGGACGAATTGTAGGGGAATCAGCAGCGCTCTTATTTACTGCTGGAAGTGATTATCTACTACCTAAGTTAGGTAACTACGGTGAAGGATTATTTAAAAAGATTCTTCAGCCAGGGGGAACTCTTACCATAGAATTATATTTGAGAATGGAAAAAGCACAGTACAATGAAGCCTTTGGTATAGCATTGGTACTTTTAATAATAGTATTAGGAATAAATTTATTAACTAAATACCTGTCTTATAGATTTAGTGTTGATAAATAGTTGAAGGGATGGATATTATGCTTAAAGATAAAATATGTACAGAAAATTTGAACTTATATTATGGAACTAACCACGCATTAAAGGACGTTAATATGAATATTAAAGAGAAGGCTATTACTGCTTTTATCGGGCCGTCTGGTTGCGGTAAGTCAACTTTTCTAAAGACCTTAAATCGTATGAATGATTTGGTTCCAGGAGTAAAAATAGAAGGAAAAGTAATAGTTGATGGGGAAAATATATATGATTCTAGGGTAGATACTACTTTGCTCAGAAAAAAAGTTGGAATGGTTTTTCAGCAGCCAAATCCATTTCCTATGTCAATCTATGATAATGTTGCTTATGGTCCTAGAATCCACGGTATAAAATCGAAGGCAAAATTAGATGAAATCGTTGAAAAAAGCTTAAGAGGTGCGGCTTTATTTGAAGAAGTTAAAGATAGATTGAAAAAGTCTGCTTTAGGTCTTTCAGGAGGGCAACAGCAGAGATTATGTATAGCCAGGGCACTGGCTGTAGAGCCAGAAGTAATCTTAATGGATGAACCAACTTCTGCTCTAGATCCTATATCAACTCTAAAGATTGAAGAGTTGATGGCAGAATTGAAAGAGAAATATACAGTAGCTATAGTTACCCATAATATGCAACAAGCTGCCCGTATATCAGATTATACTGCCTTCTTCTTAGTAGGAGAAGTAGTCGAGTTTGCCCCTACAGATATTCTATTTACAAGGCCTGTAGATAAAAGAACAGAGGATTATATTACAGGAAGGTTTGGATAAGACTAGTTTGACATTGCTAAAGTCAGAAACTATAATTTAATAAAGGAGGAGTAATATGACAACGAGATTAAGTTTTGATAATGAACTTAACATATTAAAAGCAAATTTAACAGAGATGGGTAGTTTGATAGAGAATGCCATTGATATGTCCCTTAGTGCATTTCAAAATCAAGATTATGAACTGGCAAAAAAAATAATTCAAGGTGATAGGACGATTAATGATATTGAAAAAACCATAGAATCAAGATGCCTGTCCCTAATTCTAAAACAACAACCGGTAGCAAGAGACCTAAGAATAGTAACTACTGCATTAAAAGTTGTTACAGATATGGAGCGGATAGGAGATCATGCTGCTGATATTGCCGAACTGGTTTTAAGGGTACAGGGAGAAACTATTTATACTTTAGTCAAACATATACCTGAGATGGGTAATGTGGCTAAAAAGATGGTAAGAGAAGCTGTCAATGCCTTTACCACTGTTAATCTACCAAAAGCTAGAGAAATCATTAAAATGGATGATAAGGTAGATGAGCTTTTTGGTGCTGTTAAGGAAGAAGTAGTTAGGATACTTAGAGAATCTGCTGAACATGCCGATCTATGCGTTGATATTTTAATGATAGCTAAATACTTTGAACGTATTGGAGACCATGCTGTTAATATTTGCGAATGGACAGAATTTTATGAGACCGGAACCCTTAATAACATAAGAATACTATAATAATTAATAACTTTCTGCCTGGTATTAAATATAGGTGAGGATATGTAGCTTTAAAGAAAGGCGCGGATAATATATGGATAAGATTTATGTTATTGAAGATGATGATAATATTAGGGAATTGCTGAAAGTGGCATTGGAGGGTTTTGGATATGAGGTTATTACCTTTGAAGCTGCAGAACCAGCACTGGATCAAATACTGGATGATAAACCGGATTTAGCTATATTTGACTTAATGTTACCAGGGATGGATGGATTGACAGCAATCCGCAAGATACGTGAGGAAGCTAAGATAAAGAACATTCCCATACTCTGTCTAACAGCCAAAGATAAAGAGCTGGATAAGGTAATAGGACTTGATAATGGGGCTGATGATTATATGACTAAGCCCTTTGGAGTATTGGAATTAGGAGCAAGAATCCGCTCCCTACTTAGGAGAACTGCAAAAGAAGTTAATGAAGATATTATAACCATTGATGCTTTAACAATTAATCCCTTAACAAGGGAGGTAAGGATTGATGATCAATTAATAGAGCTAACATTTAAAGAATATGAGCTATTAACTTATTTAATAGAAAATGAAGCTAGAGTAGTTTCAAGGGATGATTTGCTAAATAAAATTTGGGGTTATAATTATGAAGTAGAATCTAGAACTCTAGATATTCATATACGAACCCTACGACAAAAATTAGGCAAGTTTGGAGCTGAACATATAAAAACGGTACGTGGTGTAGGGTATCGTTTTGTAATATCTGGGGAGTAGGTTGTTTAATTTGAAAAAGGCGATTTTTAATAGATTTATAATAATCTTGGTACTGGCACTATTGATAAGCAGTATTATATTTAGCATAACAACCAGTACTATTTTACGTAAAAAAATACGTGAAGATATGATCAGTAATTTACGAATTATTGATTATGCCTTAGATTATAGTGGTAATATAAATGAGCAATTAAAGAATATCAAAGAGATACTTAAGCAATATAATAATCAAGCAATACGTTATACCATTATTAATCTTGAAGGTATAGTTGTTGCTGATAGCAGTGTGTCAGATATTAATTTTATGGAAGACCATAGTTATAGGGAAGAATATAAAGAGGCTCTGGCTTCAGGAGAAGGATATGCCAGAAGAATGTCTGATACACTTAAGGTATCCATGGTCTATGTAGCCATAAAATCCCTGGACAGTGAGTATATTTTAAGAAGTTCAATGCCTCTATCAATAACAGGCGAATTTATCGATATGTTATGGCCAGCTTTGCTACTTGCTGTTGGAATCTCCTTGATTTTTTCCATAATTATTTCCCATGGCCTATCCCGTTCAATCATAATGCCTCTTCAAGAGATAACAGAGGAGTTGCTAAAATTAAAGGATAAAGATCCCGAATTTCATTTTAATGAATATAGATACGAAGAAATGAATGTAATTGCTGATACAGTTATGAAGATGTCTCAAGCAGTGAAATCATCAATGAACCAAATAGAGTTTGAAAAAATGATTCGTCAAGAATTTTTCTCCAATGCATCCCATGAACTTAAAACTCCTTTAACTTCCATCAGAGGTTATATTGAGCTATTAGAAAACGGTATTGCAAACAATAAAGAGATGGAGAAGGATTTTATGCAGAGAATAAAAAAGGAAACCCAGAATATGACCAACCTTATCAATGATATTCTGATGATTTCCCGTTTGGAAACCAATGAGGTAGAAGTCGAGCTGTCAGATGTAAGAATCTGCCCCTTGATAGAGGATGTAATTTCATCTTTAAAACCAATGGCAGATGAAAACTCTATTGCAATAAGAGTCAGTTGTAAGCCCTTAATCATCTGGGCCAATAACCAGCAAATAAGAGAGCTGTTTACCAATTTAATAACAAATGCTATTAAATACAATAAGCCTGGTGGAGAAGTATATGTAACTGTAAATTTGGAACTGGATAAGATAAAAATAATAGTTCAAGATACTGGGGTTGGCATTCCTGAAGATGCAATTCAGAGGGTTTTTGAGAGATTTTATAGGGTTGACAAAGGCCGTAGTAAAAAGATAGGAGGTACGGGGCTAGGTTTATCAATTGTTAAACATATAGTAAATTATTATAATGGAACAATAAAATTGGAAAGTGAACTGGGACTTGGTTCTAAATTCACAGTTCATCTTCCCAACTTACAAAATCCTAAGAACAAAAAATCAAATTATAAGAAAAAGGGGATATCAAGCTATAAATCTAAATAATCATTATCTAGATATCTTCTTCGATTGGCCCTTCTTTGATAGTATGCTCTCCTTCTTTTTATACGTGGAAGTTCAACCAGCATAATATAAAGAATTATCAATATAACAATCAAACCAATAATTGTACCAATAATAATCGGCCGTATGCTGCTACCGGGATTTGGTGCATCTTTATTTTCATTGGAATTAGGTGTAATTACTTCATCTAAAATATTATAATCTATCTCTTCTGGTTCTTCTTTCGTGTAATCTATTTCAGAATTATCAAGCACAATATCTGGACTAAAGTCTTTATTATAAATTATATTGGCACCACCAACATATTTATCCATATAGGTATAGGATATGGTACCTATAATACTCTCATCCACTATATTATCAAAAAAACTTACATCTTTTTCTGCATCTTCAAAAGAGGCGGTATTGGGCAAAACAACATATCCGTTGCCATCGGTCTTTAAGGGTGTTTCCTTCTTACTAAGCAAGGGATTAAATTTGGTAAACAACTGTGAATCCTGTGTCTCTTCAATATTTACTAAGTCTGAGATTGGATAGATAGAAAAATTATCAAAACCAAAATCCAGTAGTTTCGCAGTATCACGATATTGATTAGCAGAGGTATCTACTTTCATAATCACTGTTATTAATTCCATATCTCCCCGTTTTGCCACGGTAGCTAGGGTATATCTTGCTGCATTGGTGTATCCGGTTTTGCCTCCTATGGCATCGTCATAAAAGTAATCTTGTTTAAGGATAAAACGATGGTGGTTTCTAAGATACCTGGTCTCTGATTGAATATTAGTAGGAGGAATCTGGTAAGTTCGAGTACCAGTTATTTTACGGAAAGTATCGTTCTCCATGGCAGCCCTAGTGATAAGAGCCATATCATAGGCTGTTGTAACATGATTCTCATCAGGGAGACCATGAGGATTAACAAAATTAGTGTTTAAACAACCTAAACTTTTGGCCTTGTCATTCATCATTTCAACAAATTTATCAACAGTTCCTCCAACATGTTCAGCTACAGCATAGCTAACTTCATTGGCTGATTCTAAGAGGATACCATATAGACATTGCTGCATAGTTAATTGCTCACCAACATCAATACCAATCCTACTACTTTTTAAATCAACCTTAAAAACAGCATCTCGGGAAAAGGTAACGATATCATTTAACGACGAATTCTCGATTGCGATAAGAGCTGTCATTATTTTCGTTATACTGGCAGGATATCTTTTAGCATGGATATTTTTTTCGTATAGGATAAGACCTGTAGAGGCTTCCATTACTATAGCTGTTTCAGCATTTACACTGGGACCTTCAGGCCACGTATTGGTAGTGGTATTACTGGCATTAGATGTAGCTAATACATGTATAGATGAAGATAAATATATAATTAAACTAAAAATAGTAATTAAAATCCGTTTCATACTAATCACAATACCTTTCACATCAGTATTTTACTTTTAAGTGGTTGCATTATAAAATAAGTATAGATTGTACAGTATCAATATTGTACAATATAGTATTGGTATTTGTAAACAGTTAAGGATAAAGATATTAAATACTTATTAAAGAGTTATTAAATAACACTATTTATTTAATAGTATACATTAAATTCTAAATTATATTATTAAAGTTAATCTTGATATAAAAAGACAGAATTGACTATTAGAAAAAATGCCTTTACAATAATTTATTATTAATACCATAAATATAGGCTTTAGTATAGGATAACTGATTTAGAGAATTAGTAAATAAGGAGTTAAAAAATGAGACTTAGAAATGTAAGTGGAGCTAAGGAAATAATAGCATCTGATAAATATGTAGTAAAAGAACCGGAAAAATATAAGGGTAAATGGAATGAACTATTTGATAATAATAATCCTATTCATGTGGAGATTGGGATGGGAAAAGGTAAATTTATTATAGAATTGGCTGAAAAGAATCCAAATATAAATTACATTGGAATTGAAAAATATTCCAGTGTGTTAGTGCGAGCAGTACAAAAGATAAATGAAAAAGAACTTTCTAATCTTTACTTTATTCGCTTTAATGCTGAATTGTTAGAAACAATATTTGATAAAAATGAAATTTCTAGAATCTACCTTAATTTTTCTGATCCATGGCCCAAGGATCGTCATGCTAAAAGGAGACTAACTTCCAAAAACTATCTGGATAAATATGACAATTGCTTAAGGGCTGATGGGAACATTATTTTTAAAACAGACAACCGTAAGTTATTTGATTTTTCCATAGAGGAGATAAAGGATACCAAATGGAAATTAAAGAATATAACCTATGACTTGCATAATAGTGAATATGTAGATGATAATGTAATGACTGAATATGAAGAAAAATTTGTCCAAATGGGAATGCCCATTTGTAGGATGGTGATATATAGATAATGACTAGGTACTAATTTATTATGTTACTAATATAATGGTAAAAACCATGATTTATATTTAGAAAGGTATGGTGATTACCATTAAAAGATCCTCATTAAGATATAAAATATGTAAGTATACTGCATCTAATTATAAATTAAATAAGAAAGTACTGAAATTGAAAAGATCATGGGATGAAGTAGAGAGCATACTTAACAGCGCAGTAAATAAAAAGAAAAAGAAAAAATAGTATAAAAATAGGGTCTTGTAATATTATTGGATTTATTGTAATATCACATAATAAGTCAAGATAAAGAGATACTATACACATACACGATGAAATTGGGTGATTTTATTGTTCTTAGTAAGAACATGACTTATTAATAAAATTACTCAATGTAAGAATGGAGGAAAAAACATGGCATTTATATTTACCGATGATAATTTTCAAAAGGAAGCTTTAGAATCAGATATACCTGTTTTAGTTGATTTTTATGCAGATTGGTGTGGACCTTGCAAAATGATAGCTCCTATTATATCTGAACTTGCTGATGAATATCAAGGTAAAATTAAGATAGGAAAACTAAATGTAGATGATCAACCAGGGACAGCAGGTCAGTATCGTGTAATGACTATACCTACACTCTTATTTATTAAAAATGGCAAGGTAGAGGATAAAGTTGTTGGTGTTGTAGCTAAGAAAGCAATACAGGACAAACTAGATGCAATGCTATAATGAGAAATATTAATTAGAATAGCTAAATAAATAGTATAGAAAAGGCATATAAGGTAAAGAAATATGTAGATTCTACATTTTTTCTTTACCTTATAACATAAAGATAAATAAGAATGATTAAAAATAAAAAAAATTGAAAAAAACTATTGCATTTTGTTTAAACTTAATATATAATATTTTTTGCGTTCAAAAATAACTTAAACATAAAAAATAATATAAGTGCCTTTAGCTCAGTTGGTAGAGCACCTGACTCTTAATCAGGGTGTCCAGGGTTCGAGCCCCTGAAGGCGCACTTTATAAAAGGTTCTAATTTGCAGACATAAGAGCTGTGGGTTGGGACTTTTTTCTTGTGTAAAAATGTAAGTGGGTTTTGGCAAGGATGTCGAGGGAAGGAGCTTGTTTAGCTTGAGATTTGAGGCTTTAGGAAAGGGTTGCTTGTTTGAAAAAACTCCGAAAAAAGTGGTTTATTGGTGGATGTGAGGGTAGTGCTGGACGGGATGGCGGAGATTTGCGAAAATGGAACCAAGTGGAACAAATGAGATTAATGAGGACGAAAAGTGGTCGCCCGATTGGACGCCACGAAATAAATGAAACTTTTAAATTGAGTTACAATGATTATATTAATATTTAGAGGAGCTGGGAAAATAAATAATATATTGAGAAGGAATTTCAATATTTTTTTAAAAGCCCCATAGTATGGACAAATGGTATGTTAGGATATGATATATCATCATTTTACAAATTATAAGGTTTTTTTACATAATATATGTTATAATTTAACTATT
>JGI24707J26582_10003108_pt1 | contig 12153 bp, 5 predicted proteins | sample BioPla1DNA1_FD_26582 | JGI IMG/M metagenome (IMG submission 26582) | reverse complement strand
AGCCGTTAAGAAATTCAGGCTGTCTGAGCGAAGCGAGTTTCCTGAATTTTAGGCGCAAAGGAGGATTTTTAGCAAATTTATTTCAGTGGCTGAATGTGCAGTATGCCTTTACAAAACGACAGTAGAAAAAAAGCAGCTTCTAGAACCAGTTTGGATTGTCGNNCGGGTGGCTCCTCTTNTCGTACTTCAGGTCACGAAGCATAGNGCTGTTGATAGCGATTGAGAAGAAGAACGACTTGTAAGCACCGAAGGGCACCATGTTGAAGTTCATGTTCCAGCAGTGCAGGTTACGGCTAATGCTCAGGTTGGTGTGAGAGATCTCCTTACGCTCCAGGTTGTAACCGGTAGACATATTGATACTCCACTTCTTGGTAAGCGATACATTACCCGAAAGGCTCACATCAGCAGTAAACTTGTAGTCAAACTTCCTGGCAACCGGGTCAAACTTGGCAGTATTGGGTATGACCCGCATATTGTAGTTGACGCTGATATTCCAAGGCATCTCAAACTTGGCATAGCCTTCATCACCTTCCTCCAGAGGTTCAACATCCAGGACAGGCAATACAGCCTCCTCCAAAGCATCAGGATCATCCAGAGGATTGGCCTCAGGCAACTGATTGCTCTGATCGTCGCTCTGGTTGCCTGCATCATCCGACTTCTTCTTTTTGAAGGTATCAGCCCCAAAGTTGAAGCCGAAGCTCAGGTTAGCTGTTTCCAACCTGGCAAGCCTGTTGTTGGCCGACCACTCAAAACTGTTGATACGTTGTACAGACTTGGTAGTAGGAGATACCTGTACTGAATCCAGAGCATAGGGATCAAAAACAGCCCCGAAACTGATATTGGTACCAAAGATCTTGGTACGGCCATTCATGTTAATTCTGCTAAGAGCAAACTCATCAGCAAGCATGTTGTATGAAGTACTAAAGTTTAGTGCTTCAAGAATTGCAACCTTCTTAAATCCGGTTGAATCCCTGTCGCTCTTAAGCTTCATCTCAAGTGTGTTGCCAAGGTTAAAACCGATTGAACCCGACTCACGGCTTGAAGGATAACCATAGATACTACCTTCATAGATTGAGTAGTCCTGCTTGACGATTCTATCGCTCCTTACATCATAGTACTCCAGATGATCAAAATAGCCGTATTTGGGGTCGGTAAAGTTGGGAGTATAGCCCACGCTAACACTCGGGGTCATCACGTGTCGTATGACGTTAATCTTGTCACCAAACAAAGCTCTGATGGGTCTGAAATACGTATAAATCTTTGTGCTGGTACCTACACCAAAGCTATAGTCGTATGCCCTCTGAAAGCCTCCTACTGTGTCTGTAACTACCACCTTCTGGGCTTCCTCATCCCAGCTCTTTCNGATTGACTTCAGGTACCATCTTTCANTATAGTTAAAACTTGGGGTCAGAGTGAAATACTTCAGCAGCTTGAGGTTCATCGACACCGGAATAGAGTGTTTTGCACCGTTTCTCCAGTCATTGCTAAGGCTCTTGGCTGTAAAGCTCAGATCCCTTTCATGTGTTTTGACCTCGTTCTTGAAGGTACCCGTATATGAAATACTTACAGTCTCATACCACCTTTCCTTAGTACCTATCTTGTTCTTGCTCTTGAATGGGTAGATCCGGCTCATAGTAAGGGTAAAGTCGGGTATAGTAAGGTTGATAGAAGTATCCCTACTGTTTTGTGAGTGCAGGAGGTTGACCGACAGGTTGAATGGTGAGCCCGGGAAGCGTTTGGTATAGGAAATACTTGAACGCTTCTGGTTTTGTGCCAGAATCTCAGGATTGATGATACTACCTACATTGTTACGGTCGAATGAGCTTGTTGAGTAGTTTACACTGGCTGACAGCGAACTGTTTGGATTGGCCTTTGCATCCTGACGGTGAGACCATGTTATAGAAAAGTCCTTTGATTTGCTGTAATCGGGAAGATCCTTCTCACTGGTTACGTTTGTTATAGTCTGCAGGTTAAAAGCACCACTGTATTTATATCTCTTCCTGTAATTCGAAGCAGTTCTCAAGCCCCATGATCCGTTAGCATAGATATCTCCGGTCAGTGAGAGGTCAAAATACTGACCTGCAGCCCAGTAATAACCACCATCCCTGAGGAAGAAGCCACGGTTGCTTTCCTCACCGTAGGAAGGCATCAGGATTCCCGAACTGTAGCTGCTTGTCGATGGCACAAAGGCAAAGGGGATGAACAGCGGGAAAATCTTAACATCCTCCACAACAAGGTAGGCCGGTCCGGTAACAATCTTATTACCCGGGATAACCTTGGCCTTTGTCATATTAATATAAAAGTGAGGATGGTCATGGTGGTCGCAGGTGGTATAGCGTCCGTCCTTGAGGAAGTACGAGTTGTCATCATTCTTCTTGGCCCATTCACTCACCACATAGCCTTCGCCCTGGGTTGTAACGACGTGCTCTATTATCGCCTTTTCAGTTTCGAAGTTGTACTTCATCCGGCGCATCGTGTACTCGCCACTCTTATCCTTAAATACCGGCAGTCCCTTTTCCTCACCGTTCTCATCAATATATCCCTCGGCAAATGCCAGCGTACTGTCAATATCGAGTTCGATATAATACGCCTTCAGTTCAACGTCAAGGTAACTGACCCTTGCATCACCGTAGAGGTGAACCTTGCCACGGTCAAAGATTACCGAGTCCTTTGCACCATATTGAATCTCGGCCTCAAACATAGGTCTGGCCTTCTTCGTCGTATCGGTACCTGCAGCAAGAGAGTCAGATGTTTCAACCGCTGACGGCAGCGCCAGCTCGTCAAAAGCTGGGACACTGGATTGCGGGATAGTATCTTGTACCTGGGCATTGGATATTTCGGCTGTAGTAGCAGCCGACAGGGCAGCAAACAAAAAGGATGAAAAGCAGCTCAACAGCACGGAACGTTTGCTTAACATCCTGAACCTTATTATGATATTAAAAGTCTTGCTACTCAAGATATCACCTGCTTTGTTTTTGATATGGCACAAAAATAAGGTAAAAAATGGTCTTCCGGCATTTAGCCATATAAAAAAAGCCTAAGCATAGCTTAATCCTCTTTAAGCGGCCATAATTACCTTTCGGCCTCATTTTTGCCCTATAGTCTTAGATATTTATTATTTTTGGCNTGGATTTCATTCCAAACAAGCTTGATATGCAGTTTAGTTTCAATTCTATANTCTCACGCCTGGCATATCTGGGCGCTGTACTTTTGATAGGCATTGGTGCGGTATCGGATGCCGCTGCACAGAAGGAGAGCAGGGGGAGTTTCCGAACGGTGGTGCTGGACCCTGGACACGGCGGCAAGGACCCCGGAGCACTGGGCAAGACTGCAAAGGAGAAGGACATAGTACTGGCGGTGGCGCTTAAGGTCGGTGAATATCTCAAGAAAGAGATGCCCGACCTCAACCTGGTTTACACCCGCAACACTGACGTCTTCGTGCCCCTTGATGAAAGGGCCGAGATAGCAAATAAGGCAAAGGCCGACCTTTTCGTATCCATACATGCCAACTGGATCAGTAACCCAAAGATTCAGGGTACAGAAACCTTTGTGCTGGGTCTTCACAGATCTGAAGAAAACTTAGAGGTAGCAAAGAAGGAAAACTCAGTAATCATCCTCGAGGATGATTACTCCACCAAGTATGAGGGCTTCGATCCCAACCAGACGGAGTCATATATAATCTTCGAGCTGATGCAGAATGTATATCTAGATCAGAGCATCGAGGCTGCATCGGCAATTCAGCAACAGTTTGAGAAAAGGGTAGGACGCCATAACAGAGGTGTCAAGCAGGCCGGATTTCTTGTGCTTCGCAAGACTGCGATGCCGGGGATACTTGTTGAACTGGGCTTTCTGAGCAATCAGGACGAGGAGAAGTTTATGATGTCGGAAGAGGGACAGACCTATCTGGCATCGGCTATTTTCCGTGCTATACGTGATTATAAAAACCGCTTCGAGGCAAGGAGTAATGTTAATGTCAACGGTGTGGATTCCGGCAAGGGACAGAGTGCAAAGGGACAGGACAGGGCTCAGCAGGGCAAAGGACAAGACAAAGGCCAGACTGCTTCAGGTAAGGAGCAGACTTCGACCTCAACTCAGTCACAGGCAACAGGCCAGCCTCTGACTTCGGCCGTGGCCCAGTCAGCGGATAAGGGAAAGGCTGAGTCGGCCACGACAGCCACAGTTCAGGCCCCTTCCACTGATAAGATAGAATTCAGGATCCAGGTCGCAGCATCAACCACCCGTATCAAGGAAGGTACTGGCCCATACAAACTCTTTAAGGAGGTATGGGAATACAAGGAAGGTAACATATATAAGTACACGACGGGGTACTCCACCACTTATGATCAGATTGCTGCGCAGTTGCCCGAGGTACGCAAGGTAGTGCCCGACAGTTTTATAATTGGCTTTAAGAATGGCGAGAAGGTTCCGGTTTCGTCCCTCCGCCAGTAATCTTTTTATCATCTTAAATTTTAAACATGCAGATTAATATTCGACGTGAATTCAAGATTGCCATACTTGTCCTGATAGCAGGTTTCATTCTTATATGGGGACTCAACTTTCTTAGAGGAGCTTCTATTTTCACAAGTGGTACCATTTACTCGGGCGTTTTCCCGAGTGTCGAGGAGATTAACTCAGGTGGACCGGTCAACTACAAAGGCTTCAAGGTGGGATATGTCAAGTCCATCAGCCTTTACAAGGAAGAGCCCGGTATGTTTCTCGTCACCTTTGTAATCACCGAGGATCTGCCTATCACCGAGGGTACTGTTGCCGAGCTCTACACAGTTGACATACTGGGAGCCAAGGCCATCAGGATACTGCAAGGCGAGAGCGACAAGGTTCTCCCTGCAGGTTCCATCCTTCAGACCGCTATATCTAGTTCGCTTACCGAACAGGTATCCGTCGAGATTGTTCCGCTGAAAAACAAAGCAGAAAACATGATCGTGAGACTCGATACCCTGTTGAGGAATCTCAACGATGTTTTCTCCGAAGAAAATAAAGAAGGAATCAGCCATGCAATAAAAGATCTGTATCAAACAATGGACAACCTCAACCGCACAAGCATGGCACTCAATAGTGCCATGCAGGATGGAGGCTCCATGGGCTCTGCTCTCAACAACCTTGAAAACTTCACAGGTGCACTCAACAGTCAGTCTGAAAACCTTGCCGGTGCTATTGAGAATATCCATGGACTTACCGGACATATTGCCGAAGCTGATGTTGCAGGTATGCTTGCCAGGCTGGATTCATCACTTCTCAGCCTTTCAACTATCCTTGCCCAAATGGAACAGGGTGAGGGCTCCATGGGTCTTCTGCTTAAGGACGAGACCCTCTATCTCAACCTTACCGATGCTACGGCCAATCTTGACCGTCTGCTGGCCGACGTAAGGCAGAATCCTGGTCGCTACGTAAAAGTCTCAGCAATCGACCTTGGTCGTAACATTTATATCACCGATGATGAAAGCATAGCCCGTGAAAAAGGCATCGTTTTCAAGGTTAAAATCGCTGAAAGCAAAGAACCCCTTCCGATAAGGAACCAACTTGTTCTTGATGGAGTTCCCGTGTCAGAAACTCTTGACGGCAAAACTTTTATCTACACGGTAGGAGAGAGCTCTTCGTACAGGGAAGCCCTGAGCATTCTGGACCGTATCAAGGCGCAATATCCTGGAGCAGAGATATATGCACTTGAGAACAATAAGCCTATAAGTCTTAAAAAAGCCCTTCGTAAGCTGGAAATTAAGGACTGACTTTGCTGTCAAATTGACAGTATTTCGTTGTCAGAATTTATTTGACGAAAGGATGAATTTTTTGTGAGAGGGGGTAGCAATCCTCTTGCATACAGGGGGTTTAGCCGTCTCAGTGAAAGTTTCACTTCGCCCGCAAGTACTTGATAATCAACACTTCAACCCTAANAAATTTAATTCTTTGAGTATTAGGGAACTAAGGATTTTTAGNAAAATGCAAGTCGAAAATGATTTTTTTATCAAGATATTTTTCGCAAATTTTGTCTTAAAGCAACACTGAAATAGCGACTTTTTCACTCGAAAATACCTATATATCAGCATATTAACTCAAAATTTTTAATGGAAGGCCGAATAAAATGAAATTGGATCACAAAGGAGTCTGGAGCTCGTGTCTTGAATTTATTAAGCAGTCGATCGACCCCGTGGCTTTTCAAACCTGGTTTGAACCTATTGTGCCATTAAAGCTGAAGAACGACGTACTCACCATCCAGGTGCCGAGCCTGTATTTCTATGAAATTATAGAAGAGCAGTACATCAGTCCCCTGCGTAGTGCGCTGCGCAACTACATTGGAGACAATGCCAAACTTGAGTACAGTGTTGTAATGGCCAAAGGCCGTAAGAAGGAGGCCGGTGTGACCTTAAATTTCCCTACATCCAATAAAACGGATGTTCGCAACAAGGCCGTCGATCCTGTTCAAAACCATCAACCTTCCATTAAGAACCCTTTTGTAATACCCGGAATCAAGAAACTGGATGTTGATCCTCAGTTGAATTTACAATATACATTTGAGAATTTTGTAGAAGGTGACTGCAACCGTCTGGCTCGTGCAGCCAGTCTGACCGTAGCCAAGAACCCCGGCAAGACCGCCTTCAACCCCTTGTTCCTTTACGGTTCATCGGGCATAGGCAAGACCCACCTGGCTCAGGCCATCGGTATCGAGGTCAAGGAGCGGTCGCCCGATAAGACTGTTCTCTACGTTAGTGCAAACAAATTTCAAACCCAGTATACAGATTCTATCAGGAGCAATTCACTAAACGATTTTCTGAATTTTTATCAGATGATCGACGTCCTGATACTTGACGATATTCAGGAGTTTGCTGGAAAGACAGGTACGCAAAACACTTTTTTCCACATCTTCAATCACCTGCATCAGAGCGGAAAACAGCTTGTGCTGACTTCCGACCAGGCACCGGCCGACCTGCAGGGTATGGAAGACAGACTGCTATCGCGTTTTAAGTGGGGACTCTCTGCCGATATCAAGGCACCCGACTTTGAAACAAGGATAGACATACTGACCCACAAGACAAGGAAGGACGGAATCAAGGTAACTCAGGATGTTATCCACTACCTTGCCAGCCATATCAACACCAACGTACGTGAACTTGAAGGAGCACTTATCTCCTTGCTCTTCCTTTCGACAGTCAACAAGGATGAAATCACACTTGAGACTGCCCGCAACGTGGTTGAGAAACTGGTTCGCACCCAGCAAAGGGAAATGTCGGTCGACTTTATCAAACAGACCGTGTGCAATTATTACGGCCTTGACGTTGAGTCGCTACAGTCCAAGACCCGCAAGCGTGAAATTGTTCAGGCCCGTCAGATTGCGATGTATTTCTCAAAGAATCTTACAAACAACTCTCTGTCGGCAATCGGTTCCAAGATTGGTAAGAAAGATCATGCCACCGTGCTGCATGCCTGCAAGACTATATCCAATCTGATCGAGACAGACAAGGAATTTAAGAGCCAGATCAGGGAAATTGAAGCACAGCTAAAGCAATAATTTTCCTGTTAATATAGGAAAGCAACTATAGAAAGACGGCCGGATTGCGAAATCCCGGCCGTTTTTGCTTAGCCTAAATGATACGACAATCGGTGATTTGTATATATTTACTATCTTTGGTACCTAATTTGCGATGTATTATCAAAAAGGCTGTTAATGAAATTCACGAGGCGCACTATATCAGTAATTTTTCTTTTTTCGGTACTGTTAACCGGACTAAATGGGCAGAACCTAACAGGTGAGCTGCCCCAGAAGATGGTGATCAATGGCAAGCAGTACTACCTTCACGTAATTCAGAAGGGTGAAGGACTCTACCGCATCAGCGTTAACTACGGTGTACCGATGCAGGCAATTATCGAGGCCAATCCCGATATCGAAGGCACCCTCAAGGTCGGTCAGATACTTCGCATTCCGGTTTCCACTGCGACCCCGGGCACAGCCACATCCACAAGTTTTATCTATCATACGGTCGAGGCCGGACAGACAGCATATTCTCTGTCGAGGAAGTACAATGTAAGCCTTGACGAGCTTTACAAATACAATCCCGGTACCGAAAAAGGTCTGATAGTCGGTGCCATATTGCAGATCCCTGCAAAGCCGGAGCTGCCGGCCCAGGGTGTTGCAGGTCAGGCTGCTGGCCAGGGACAGGTTTCAAGGCCTTTGGGCCAGGCTGCTCAGACGCAGCCTGTTCAGCCACAGGTTCAGACCACACCGGGACAAGCAGCTCAGTCTGCCCAGACCAGGTCTGCTGCTGTTGATATTATGCCCGAGCTGAGCCAGAGGGATGAGCGCTATATCTACCATATTGTTGAAGCGGGTGAGACTATGTACAGCCTTAGCCGCAAGTACAATATTTCCATGGATCAGTTGCTCGAGTACAACCCGGCCCTTCGTTCCGGAGTCCTTGTTTCCGGCAGCGAAATCCGCATTCTCAAGTCCACGCTGGCCAACAACCTGAGCATTGCNGAGGANGAGGTNAGTAANCAGGGTGTTGTTGAGGATGACAGGTATCTGTATCATACAATCCAGCCAGGACAGACTCTTTACTCAATAGGACGTATGTATCAGGCCGATCTGGCTGCCATCAAGGCACTAAACCCGGGTCTGAATGAGAACGACCTAAAGGTTGGTTCCGTTATTCGCGTGCCCAAGCCCAAGGTTGATATGAGTCTTGCCGACCTTGACCAGAACGACAGAAGTCTGTACAGAATCCACAAGGTAAAGCGTAAAGAGACCCTGTACGGTATTTCACGCATGTACAATGTTGATGTTGAGACGATAAAACAGATCAATCCACGTATCGACTTCCAGAACCTGCAGACCAGGGATGAGATTCGCATCCCCACAGATGCATGGTTTGCCCGTCAGACAGCCCTTTCAATGAGGAAGGATGAGGCTGAACCCGTCAAGGCTCCCGATNTGTCCATTTATGATGTCACGGTGGGGTGTGAAAAAAATTACACACTTGGGTATAAAGAACCCATCAGGGTAGCCCTGATGTTACCTTTTGCGGCAGCTCAGCATCAGTCATATTCTGATTCAATACAGGTAAGTCGTGAGTCAAGGACCTCAAGCAACCGCAACAAGATGTTTACCGAGTTTTACAGCGGAGTACTGCTGGCTCTCGATACACTCAAGAAGCAAGGTATTTCGGTAGAACTCTCGGTTTACGACATTGCACCCGACACCAATGCTGTCAGGCGTGCACTGCGTGATCCCTCACTTAGCAGGCAGCACCTGATAATTGGTCCAGCACTGGCAGGCGAATTGCCGCTCGTGTCCGAGTTCAGCCGTGCTCATGGTATTCCGTTAGTTTACCCGATGTCGAATACCAACCCGCAGCTGGACAACAATCCTTACCTCTTTCATATCAATACACCCGACTACCTTGTATTTGACAAGATTGCCGAGGATATTGTGAAGCAGGCATCAGGAGGCAAACTGATAGTGATCAGACCGACTGAAAAGGATGATAATGCAGGGCACTTTATCCAATTGCTAAGGCAGAAGGTTGCAGCCACAGAGGGCCGCTGGAATGCAGTCAGAATGGTTGAGTACCTGCCAACTGCCAACGAGATGAACGACCTGATCAATCTGATGGCCCGTGACAGTGCCAACCACGTCGTAGTACCTTCAACAAAACTATCGGAAGTTTCCCGTCTGGTACCCATTCTTTTTGGTGTAAGGGAACAGACCAAGGCAAATATCAACTTCTACGGTCTGTCGGATGTGTTGAGGTTTCAGACAGTGGAACCCGAGCAGATTCATGCACTCAACGGTACCTTCTACCGTCACTTTGGCCTTGANTACAACGACAGTCACACAAAGGCTTTTATTTCGAAATACAGGCAGTGGTATCACACCGAACCCCATGCCATATCACCATTCTTTCAGAGCTCTGATGCCACTTCAGGCTTTTCACGCTATGGAATCTGGGGCTATGATGTGGCCAATTACTTTATCTCGGCGATTGCAAGCTATGGTGAGGACTTTGAACTCTGCCTTGATAAGTTCAGACACCACCAGGTGCAGTTTAACTTCAGGTTTGAGCGGACATCCAACTGGGGCGGCTTCTATAATGCAGGCCTTTACAAGTTCCGCTTCCGTTCTGATCTGAAGATGGAGAGGGTCGCGCTGGACAAATAAACCTATCTTCCGGGGCCGCCTACGTTGTGCGACAGCCGGAAACAAAATTATGTCATAAAGTTTCATGGTATCAGTTAATCAGTTAGTTGTTGATTTCGGAGGATTCAGATTATTCGACGACGTTACTTTCCTTATAAATTCCAGGGATCGCATAGGACTTGTCGGACGCAACGGCGCAGGTAAGTCAACATTGCTCAAGATTATTGCAGGACAGATGCTTCCTACTTCTGGCAATGTTTCGATGCCCAAAGAACTTACTATCGGCTATTTGCCGCAGCATATCCACTACAGCGACACCCGCACGGTTGTAGATGAAGCAGAGACTGCCTTTGAAGAGATCATCGGCCTCGAGGCCGAGATTGCAAGGCTCAACGAGGAGATATCACAGAGGGAGGATTATGAGAGCGAGTCCTATATGGACCTTATTTCCCGCCTTACCGAGTGTACCGAGCGTTACGACATGGCAGGAGGCCATTCCTACAAGAGGGATGTCGANCTCACCCTCAAGGGTCTTGGATTCAAGCGTGAGGACTTTGACCGTCCCACCGTTGAGTTCAGCGGCGGCTGGCGTATGCGTATCGAGCTTGCCAAGATCCTGCTCAGAAAGCCCGATCTATTCCTGCTCGATGAGCCTACCAACCACCTTGACATCGAGTCAATACAGTGGCTTGAGGATTACCTAAAGAACTACCAGGGCGCGCTTGTGCTTATCTCGCACGACAGGGCCTTTCTTGACAATATAACAAACCGCACGGTAGAGATATCCCTTGGAAAAGTCTATGATTACAGGGTGCCATATTCGCGTTATGTAGTGCTAAGAGCTGAGAGGCGGGAGCAGCAGCTCGCCGCCTATCGTAATCAGCAGAAGCTGATTGATGACACCGAAGCCTTTATAGAGCGTTTTCGCTACAAATCATCAAAGGCAGTGCAGGTACAAAGTCGCATCAAGCAATTGGAGAAGCTTGACCGTATAGAGGTCGATGAGTTGGACAACAGTGCCCTGCGCATTAAGTTTCCCAAGGCACCTCACTCAGGCGCCATTACCGTCAAGGGAACCGGCGTAAGCAAGTTCTACGGCAGCCATCACGTGTTAGACGATGTCAACTTTGCAATAGCACGTGGTGAGAAAGTTGCTTTTGTAGGCAAGAACGGTGAGGGTAAGACAACCATGGTGAGGATTATCCTCAATGAACTGGAGCATCAGGGCAAGGTCGAACTGGGTCACCAGGTCAAGATCGGATATTTCGCGCAAAACCAGGCCGACAAGCTGGATCCCAGTCTGACAGTGCTCGAGAGTGTAGATCGTGTGGCAGTGGGAGATATCAGGACCAGGATACGCGACCTGCTCGGAGCCTTCCTTTTCGGGGGCGAGGCTGTTGACAAGAAGGTTGCTGTACTGTCGGGAGGAGAGAGGACAAGGCTTGCAATGGTTATGCTCCTGCTTGAGCCGGTCAACTTCCTGATCCTCGATGAGCCGACCAACCACCTTGACATGAGGTCGAAGGACATCCTCAAGCAAGCCCTCAAGGACTTTGAAGGAACAGTGCTTGTCGTATCCCACGACCGGGACTTCCTCGACGGGCTTGTAAACAAGATGTATGAGTTTGGCAACAAAAAGATCCGCGAGCACCTCGGAGGCGTATATGAGTTCCTTGCAGCCAAGAAGATGGAGTCGCTTAGCGAACTCGAACTCAATCCCGCGGTTCAGGCCCGTCGGGAGGAGAAAAAGGAAAGTGCCGAACCAGTTGACGGAAAGCAGAGATTTGAAGAACTTAGGGAGTACAACCGCAAGGTCAGGCGAGTTGCAAACAAGATAGAGGACAAGGAAAAGCTGATTGCCAAACTAGAGGCAAGGATTGCAGAGATGAGCCAGAGGTTGGCTGAGCCTGCCGAAGGTGATGATGTGGCCACCCTTGTCAAGGAGTATGACAAGATGAATGTAGAACTGGAGAAGGCCATGCAGGAATGGGAGACCCTCCACAATG
>JGI24707J26582_10003107_pt1 | contig 12154 bp, 5 predicted proteins | sample BioPla1DNA1_FD_26582 | JGI IMG/M metagenome (IMG submission 26582) | reverse complement strand
GCTAGTATGCCAGTATTTGGTATCAAGAACAACAATGATGCTTTACTTGCTGTTGTTACTGAAGGTGCTGAGGAAACAGGTATTATGACCTATCCTTCTGGAATAGTTGTTGATCTTAATCGTATATGTTTCGATGTATACGTACGTAGCGTTTTTGATGTTGATATGTTTAATGTATCCAGTGGAGAAGATACAGTTGCTACGGGTAGAGAAATACAACGTATTGACGCCGAGATAACTCCGAGGGATCGTGAATTTACTTTCTTTTTCTTATCTGGAGATGATGCTAATTATAGTAAGATGGCTGATACCTATAGGGAGTACTTGATTGAAACCGACCAATTGGTTGATACTATAGAAGATGGTAGTAAATTGCCCCTGGCCCTAGAGTTTTTAATGGGTGTTACAGAGCCCCAGATGGTAACAGAGAAATACATAACCATGACCAGTTTTGAACACCTAATTGAGATCATGGAAAGGCTAACAGCCCAGGGTGTAGAAAGTAGCAAGGTATTACTTACATCTTGGCAAAAGGATGGAGTTAATTATCCTGAATATTGGCCAGTTGCAAGACAGCTAGGTGGTAAAAAGGGCTTAGAGAAATTAAATGATTATCTCAAGCAGAACACAGATCATGATGTGTTTTTAGAGAATAATTTTAATCTTGCATTAAAAGAAAATGGTGGTTTCTCAGCAACTAAAGATGTGGTGTATAGTGGAGTTAATATTCCAATAACAACTGGTTATACCAATACATGGTATCTACTTAATCCATTAATTACTTATAATAATGCCATGGACTTTGTAGATAAGATTAGTAGCTATGATAAAATAAGTGCAGGATATGAAGACATAGGTAGAATTATCTATCCTGATTACAACAAAAATGCACCATATACCAGAAGTGAAACTGTAGCCCAGTGGAAAAAGCTTTTAGCTGATACCAANGCTAAAGGCAAAAAGGTAGCTGTAGAAGGATCAAATCAATATGTTTACTCTAATGCAGATTACCTATATTCTGTTCCACTAAGTGCATTTGGGCTAGCCATAACAGATTATTCAGTGCCTTTTATTCAGATGGTATTATCAGGACTTATACCTTATTCATCTATGGCTGGTAATCTATCCTATGATTTAGATATACAGAAGCTACAGTGGATTGAGTTTGGGGCCTTACCATACTTTAGATTGACTTATGAAGATGCATTATTATTAAAAGAAACTGAATATAACTCCTTATTTACCTCAACCTTTGATGTGTGGGAAGATAGAGTAGTTACTATCTACAATGAATTTAAAGAGAATTTGGGTTCAGTATATGGACAACAAATGATACTGCACGAAATATTAGATGACGGTGTAGTTAGAGTTGGATATGAAGACGGCACTTTAATTTATCTAAATTATAATAATGAAGATGCTAATATTAGTGGCCTTACAATACCAGCAAAAGACTACATTATCACTAGTCAGGAGGTTGAGTAAATGGCTGAAGTAAAAGAAAAGCTTATAAATAATAAGCAGAAAAAGAAACGTTTTCATTTAACTAAGGCTACCAAGGACAAATTAAAAGGATTGGTTTTTGTTTCACCATTTATTATAGGTGTAATACTGTTTTTCATCTATCCTATATATATGTCTGTTAAGCTAAGCTTTGGTAAACTAGATAACATTGTTGGATTTAAAGTTTCCTGGATAGGAATTGAGAACTATCTAAGAGCTTTTACCATAGACATGGAATTTGCCCCAATGTTTTTATCTGTGGTTAGAGACACCTTAGTTAGAGTACCTATGATAATAATATTAGCCTTGATCATATCAATACTTATTAATCAAGATATTAAGGGTAGAACTTTATTCCGTATTGCATTTTTTATCCCATTCCTATTAGGAAATGGTGAGGTTATGAGACAGCTGATTTATCAGGGAGTAGATAAGCAGGTATTATCTATTGCTGATGGAGATATTATTCCATATGAAATACTCAATTATTTTGGCTCAACTATTGTGAATGCAGTGCAGACTGTGTTAGGGATCATTGTTACAGTACTTTGGTCTTCTGGTGTTCAGATCTTGTTATTCCTTTCAGGTTTACAGAGTATCTCACCAGCGCTATATGAAGCAGCTAAAATTGACGGTGCAACCCAATGGGAAATTTTCTGGAAAGTTACTATTCCAATGATTTCACCAATAATGTTACTCAACATTGTCTACACAATTGTTGATAGCTTTACCAATATACGAAATCCATTATTAGAGTACATCCAAAGTTATGGATTTACCAAAGCCCAATTTGAATATGGTGCTGCCCTAGGTTGGATATACTTCATATTTATTGGATTTGTGGTAGCGGTTGTATTTGGTCTTATGAAGGGTTATATGCATACAAACGAAGTAGAGGAGGTAAAGAGACGTGACAAGCAAAAACAGCGTAGGGTCATCGCAATTGAGCGTAAAGCAAAAACAAGAGCATAAAAGTTCATTTGCAGAAAAATACCCAAAATTAGATTACTTTAGATTTAGAGCAGTAAATTACTTAACCTCCGGAAGTAGAATCCGTCAATTAATTATGAGATTGGCCCTGTATATTCTGTTAATAGGTTTAGCATTTGTATTCCTTTATCCATTCCTTTTCATGATTGTTACATCATTGAAATCCAATGCTGACCTTAGTAACTTTGCTGTTCAATGGATACCTACAGAATTGAAGTTTGAAAACTATGCTATTGCCTATGATATATTGAAGTATGTTAGATATTTCAAGAACTCATTTTTAGTAACATCCATAGCTTCAATAGGACATATTATAGCTTGTTCCTTTATCGGTTATGGATTTGCCAGATTTAATTTTCCTGGTAAAAAGTTATTGTTTGGCTTGGTAATATTAGCTTTTATTGTTCCAGTACAGACAATAATAATCCCCTTATATTTAACTTACTCTAAGTTTAGTTGGTTAAATACATATTTACCTTTGCTTGTACCTACCTTCTTTGGATTTGGGTTAAGAGGTGCCCTGTTTATATTCCTATTCAGACAGTTTTACCTTACTATACCTAGAGATCTAGAGAATGCGGCATTGATAGATGGTTGTGGTTTCTTTAGAACCTATTGGAAAGTTATCTTTCCATTGGCAAAATCAACAATTGTTGTTGCCTTAGTGTTATCTGTTGTATGGCATTGGAATGATTTTTACGAATCAAGCCTTTATATATCAAAAGAAGCATTAGGTTTCTTGCCGCCCCGTATTAATTCCATTATATCCATAGTTAACGCTCCACCAGATCAGCTATTTGACCTGTTAGCAAACTTAGGTTTAGAGGGTGGAGAAGATACATTAAACAATGCGGTTATTATGGCAGGTACCACCTTAATCAGTGCACCAGTATTAATTTTCTTTGCCTTTGCTCAACGTCAATTTATGCAGGGTATTGAAAGAACAGGTATTACAGGTGAGTAATCATTAGTTATATCAATGTTATAATATCTGGAACGAAGTTCTACAATTATTAATTATCAATATGAAAATATTATCTTAGAAACTTAATTGGGAACTTCGTTCATAGATGAAATAGATGCAACTCTAAATGATATACAAGCTTTACCTTAAGCATAGTTGTTATTTGACCTAATAACTTTTGCTGGGAATTGTTTATTACAGTTGGTATAAAGGGTTTAAGCCCTTATACATAGATAAAACAATTTAAGGAGGAAAGATTATGAAGAAAAAAATCAAACTTTTATCTTTGGTTTTGACACTCATCTTAGCGATGGCTTTATTCGTAGGATGTGGATCCAAAGATGACGAACCTGCAGATTCAGACAATGCTACACCTACTAAGGCAGCGGATACAGCAAAGGATAAAGAGGAATCTAAAGATACTCCTACCGCAACACCAACTCCATTGCCACCTTTAAAACTTACTATTATGTTACCTTATGGTACAAACGAGCATGATGATAAGGAATTAACACAACGTTTCTACAACGATATTGAGACTTACACTAATACTGATCTAGAATTTATATTCTACAGTTTAGACATGTACTATGAGAAACTGGCTCTAACTTTAGCCAGCGGTGATGTTCCTTCTATCTTAGTAACTGGTAAAACAGCTGAGTTTATTAACGCAGTTGAAAACGATGCTTTCTGGGATATCTCTGATTATGTATATGATTATCAGAACTTAGGTCAACTACCTGAGACAGTATTCCAAAATGCTTCNATCAATGGTAGATTATACGGAATGCCTCGTTCAAGAGATCTAGGACGTAATGGTTTTGGATATCGTCTAGACTGGTTAAATAACTTAGGTTTAAAAGAGCCTGAGACAATTGAAGAATTATACGATATGTTAGTAGGCTTTACCTATGATGATCCCGATGGAAATGGTAAAGATGATACAATTGGTTTAGGTGTTACTTCTTATGCTGGTACATGGGATATCATGCAAGTATGGTTTGGTGCACCTAATGGTTGGGGAATTGATGAGAATGGTGATTTAGTTCCTGCACACTTAACAAAGGGATATGACGATGCTTTAGCATGGTTCAGAAAGATTTACTCTGAAGGTTTAGTAAACCAAGACTTTAACGCAGTTGCTGGTGGTGACTGGGATGCAGTATTATTAAGAAACAGCTATGCTGGTGCTACAGCAGACGTTGTTGACCGTTTCAGAAGAAATCAAGAATACTTTGAAAATGAAGGTATTCCTGCAGAGACTATGATTATTGGTGCTGTTGATGCTGGCCATGGTCTGAGAACATTCCCTACTGCTGGTTATGCTGATTTACTTGCAATCTCCAAGCAGAAGATTACTAACGAAGAAGATATGAAGAGAGCTCTTCAATTCCTAGATGACATGATGGATGCAGAGATGCAAAATCTTGTAACATTTGGATATGAGAACGAAAGCTTCTATCTTGATGAGAATGGCTATGCTGTTCATATGACCAATGAAGAGAAGGAAGCTGTTGGTTTCCCTACATATAACTTTAAAGATGGTATGAATCAATTACTTCCTTACTATCAACATCCAGATGAAACAGCTAAGACTTTAACAACAGCTCCTCCTACATCTGAAATCAGATTAATGGAAGCTGCAGTTAAGATTGAAAATGCTAAGTATGCTGTTCCTAACTATGGAGCATCCTATACTTCTGAAACCTATAAAGAACTTAAAACTTCCCTTGATGATATCGTTAATAATGCAAGAATTCAATACATCATGGGTGAAATTGATGATGTAGGTTTACAAGAAGCTAAGGATCAATGGTTACGTGCAGGTGGTCAGACAGTAATCGATGAGATGAATGAACTGTTCCACGCTAACAACTAAATAAAGAGATAACTTAATTATAAAAATTAAGATATTCTAAATATATTGGGCTGCTACAGAATGAGATTAATTCATTGGTAGCAGCCCAATGAATAATCTAACAAGAATATTTACAATATTAAGGAAGGGATATTTTATGGCTTCTAACATTTTTCACTTAACTTATAACTCTTACCCAGAAGCAGCTAGGGGCTGGGTTGATGGGGTATATTATCCAAGGGTAGAGAAAGTTCAGTCTCTAGTAGATGCAGATCTTAAAGCAGGCAACTCTTATTACACTATTAAAAGCCGGGTTTGGAAAGAAACTGAGGAAACAGGATTTGGTATATTTCAATATGAAGAAACCACTGCAATTAATTATGAATTGGAGAATGGTAATTACCAGCTAACAATCAAATTTACTAATCCAACTGATAAACCTTATAAAGCTGGTATTAAAGTCAATAATATTATGAAAATCAGTGATATTGAGATAGGGGCAGAAGAACAAGAAGAGACATTAACAGTATGTATAGTTAATGGCTTATTATCGTTAAAAATAATTCCGGAATGTATATCGGAAACTTATGAAGATGCTAGCTATGCCAATGTTTATGTAAAGGATATTAACATTATGAAGCTACCCTTGATGAAGCCAGGGGATAAACCAGTAATATATCTGGCCTCAGATTCTACTGTACAATCTTATGATAAAAACTTCTATCCTCAAACTGGATGGGGAGAAGTATTGATACAGTATTTTCAGAAGGATAAGTCTAAGGAATTTATAAGCCCAAGGCCTAAGGTATATGAAACTGAAGATATTATAATTGATAACCGAGCTATTGGCGGAAGAAGTTCTAAATCATTTTTAGAGGAAGGCAGACTTGACAGTATTTTAAAAAATATTAGGGAAAATGATTATGTATTCATTCAGTTTGGCCATAATGACGCCTATAAGGCAAGACCAAACAGATATGTATCTGATGAGGATTTTTCAAAATACCTACAATATTATATAGATGGAATTTTACAAAGGAAAGCAATCTGTGTATTAGTTACTCCTGTAGCTAGAAGAGACTTTGATGAAAAGGGTAAATTTAAGATAAGTTTTAACCAGTATAGAGAGGTGATGCTGAAATTAAGCAAGGAGCAAAACATACCTCTATTGGATCTGGGTAAGGCAACTACTGAATATCTAGATACAGTTGGACCAGAAGAAAGTAAGAAGCTATTTCTCTGGGCTAGCCCTGGTGAATATCCTGAGGGCAAATTTGCCGAAGGGGTAGAGGATGATACACATTTACATAGACGGGGTGCTATAGCATTTGCNGGTATACTGGCTAAGTTAATCAAGGAATATGATAAAGACAATCGCTTAGATTACTTAAAAAACGCTATTTCTATAATATAAGCTATCAAGTTATTAAAATAAGCCATTANAATATAGGTTAATATATGATATAAAAATACCATGGGTATCACACACATAATAAGAAAGGTATGGGAATTAATATGCACTGGGAACTTTTACTTCATGGAACCTGGAATTTTCGCCTAGATGATAGTCAAGTTGGAATTCAAGAAGGATGGCAAGGTAAGGAATTTACAGATAGTATACAGATACCTGGAATCTTACAAGATCAAGGTTATGGCTATGAAATTAGTGAAACTACCCCTTGGATTTCCGGCTTACATGATAAATTATGGTATCAAAGAGAAGAATATAAGACAGATTTAGAGGGAGTTAATGTGCCCTTTCTATGTCAACCAAAGGGTCATTATCTAGGCCCAGCATGGTATCAGAAAACATTTACTATACCCAGCGGTCTAAAAGACCATGTATTTTATTTTACTATGGAAGTGGTAAAATGGAAGACTACCGTATGGATTGATGGAAAATGTGTTGGATCTGAGATTAGTTTATGCACACCCCATGTATATTGCTTAGGAGAATTAGATGAAGGAGAGCATACTATTGTTGTTTGTATAGATAACGGGTACCAATATCCATATAGACCAGATGGGCATATGGTTTCTGATGCTTTGGGAGCTACATGGAATGGTATGGCGGGCAAAGTTGCCATCAGCAGTGTTCCCTATGTTCATATAGAGAATGTAAAAGTATTTCCTGATGCTGATAAAAAGGAAATCAAGGCAGAGGTTACTGTAAGAAATCATAAAGCCATAAATCAAGAGGTAAATATTAGAATCGGGGAAAGACAGTTAACTACAACTGTAGAACAAGGTTCAAAAACATGTACTTTATTGATTGATTATCCCCAGGATAATGTACTTTGGGATGAATTTTCAGCCAATATACATGAAGTTACTGCAGTACTGGAATTTGAAGGATTTAAGGATGAAAAGACAGTATCCTTTGGTATATGTAAAATTGAAGTCAAGGATGGACTGTTCTATGTAAATAATAGGCCCGCATTCTTTAGAGGAACCCATAGCGGCGGAGACTTTCCCTTAACAGGTTATCCCTCAACCTCTGTAGAAGATTGGAGAAAAATAATAAAGACCTGCCAGTCCTATGGTTTAAATTACATTCGCTTCCATTCCTACTGCCCGCCTAAAGCAGCATTTATAGCTGCTGATGAAGAGGGGATGTATCTGCAGGTAGAATGTGGCATGTGGAATAATTTTTATGATGGGTCTAAGATGAATGAAGTACTATGGGATGAGACTAAGAGAATTATTGATAACTTTGGTAATCATCCATCCTTTGTTATGCTTTCTCCATCTAATGAACCGGGATCTGCTTGGTACAAACCGTTAACAGATTGGGTTCTTAAGTGTAGAGAATATGATAGCAGACGGCTTTATACAGCTCAGTCAGGCTGGCCTTATCCGGTAGAGCCAGGTAAGGTTGAGAATACAGATTACCTGTATTTTCATCGGTCAGGCTTTGGGATAAAACCAGGGGGAACCATTCGTAATTTTAGAGGATGGCATGGTAAAGACTATAGGGAATCCTTAGAGGGAGCGAAACTTCCTGTAATTTCCCATGAATTGGGGCAATGGTGCTCATATCCTGATTTTGATGTAATTGATAAGTTTACTGGATATTTACAGCCTGGAAGTTACAGGGTATATAGGGAACATGCCAGAAGAAGAGGGGTACTACCCCAAAATAAGGAATTCGCATACTTATCTGGTAAATTGAAAGTTCAATTATATAAAGAAGAATTGGAAGCTACTTTTAGAACACCACATATTTATGGATTTGAACTATTGGATATCCATGATTACATAGGTCAAGGAACAGCCTTGGTAGGTTTTCTTGATCCCTTTTGGGAAGATAAAGGCATAATTTCTGGCAAGGAGTTTCAGGAGTTTTGTTCTGAAACAGTCCCATTACTAAGGATTTCTAAGAGAGTATTTACCAGTAGTGAAACTATAGAATACCCTGTTGAGATATGCCATTTTGGTAAAGAAGAGCTTAAGAGTGTAATACCTTATTGGAGAGTAGTAAATGAAGATGGGATCGCCGTAAGGGAAGGGGAGTTTAACAGGATGGCCATTCCTCTGGGCAAAAACATTGAATTAGGAAACTTAAGCTTATCACTTCAAGGCCTACCAGTACCAGCAGCATATACTATTGAAATAGGGATAAAGGATACTGCGATAATAAATCGTTGGAATATCTGGGTTTATGAAGAAGAAAGTGACAGTGAAAACAGTAATTCAGATAAGGACAATGAAAATATAATATATACCAGGTCCCTCCAAGTAGCCTTAGATGCCCTAAAGAAGGGTAAGAGAGTTATTTACTCACCATTACCAGAGCACCATCGTTTGGATTCCCCACCTCTACAGCCGAGAACCGTATTCTGGAATGCACAGATGGGACCTACTTATGGTAGAGGCATGGGCTATATATGTCAGAACAATCATCCAGCCCTTGCTAAGTTTCCAACTAAGGCATATAAGGAATGGCAGTGGGATGAGATAATTCAGGGAGCCTATGGACTTAATTTATCAGAATTGCCTAATGAACTGCTACCAATTGTTCAGCCAATTGATGACTGGAATAGAAACTATAGGCTGGGGATGATACTTGAATGTAAGGTAGGGGAAGGTTCTCTACTAATTGTTACAGCTAATATAGAAGATAATCTATCTCAAAGGCCTGCAGCTAGGCAGTTAAGAACTTCTCTGTTCGATTATGTGGCATCAGAAGCCTTTAATCCAAGGGTTTCAGTTAGTCCAGAAGCTTTAAAAGCGTCCTTCTTTCCTAGGCTAATTATGCTTTATAATGGGGTGAAGGTTAAGATAGAAGGTCAAGATATTGAAGATAAGGATGAATTCTTTTCCTTATTAGATGGTGACCCTGCCTCATATTACACATCAGAGTTATTAAAATACCCCTTTACTATGGAGTTAGAGGTAGAAGAGGAAGCATTCATACAGGGTTTAATATATATGCCAAGACAAAATGATAGGCATCATAGCGGAGATATCAAGGGATGTAGGGTTGAAGCTTTAATAGATGGACAATGGCAAGAGGTTTATAAAGGTGAATTAATCTCTTCTTTAGACCCTAAGAGGTTATTATTCCATGAAAGTATAAAAACATGTAAAATCCGTTTTACAGCCCTATATGGATTTTCTGGTGAAGGAGTTGCAACTTGGTATGAGGACAAAGACGGTTGGTATCAGAAGATTATTGACTATAAGGATACTGTAGCTGCCATTGGAGATTTATTATTTATACCTGTTAATGTGGATTTGGATCAAATAACCTATAATACTATAAAACCCAATAATCTGGGCAGGTTACAGATTCATGTTACAGAGAAAAGTGCAACCAAGGAAATAGACAATTAAAGGAGATGGAATACATGGATTCAATTAAATTACATGTGCTGGATAATAGAGTAGATACCGGCATGGTTACCTTTGGTCTACCATGGGAGAAGAGTAAGAATACTGGCAATAAGTCCTATCGGTTGATAGATAGTCAAGGAAATTACTTACCTTTACAGAGTAGAATTACAGCCTATTGGCCTGATGGAACTGTTAAATGGACTGCCCATACGGGTAAAATAAATGGACAGGGACCATATGAACTGGACGTTATCTCTGATGATCTTAAGGGAGAGATGGGGATTGAAGGGATAAAAGTTATCTCAGATAATGGCAAAGTTACAGTTGATGCTGGAAGTACTAAAGCGGTATTCCAAACAGGCAGTGACCATGTCATTGATCAAGTTTTTATAGATGGCAGGCTAGCTGCAAATTTTGGTCAATTAAAATATATATCTGAAGAGAGAAGTGTTCATGGTCATAAGCGAGTTTTAACAGAGCAGGATTACTACGGAAGGGTTGATAAGATAACCGTTGAAGAGCAAGGGGAGTTGCAATGCACTATCCGCATAGAAGGTATTCATAAGTCCAAGGTAGATGACAGGGAGCTTATTCCTTTTATCCTACGTTTTACCTTTGCGTGGAATGAGCCCTATATTAAAATACTTCATACATTTTTATATGATGGGCAGGCTAATAAAGATTTTATGAAGGCTATAGGGATAACCTTTAATTGCCCTATTGAAGGGGAATTATATAACCGCCATATCAAATTTGCCGGTGAGAATGGAGTATTCCATGAAGCTTCTCAATTACTATTATCCTGGAGACCTAGACTACCTGAGCATATATATCCTATGCAAAACCAGGGTCATATTCTGTCTAAAGATGAAATGAGCGATCCTTTAATTGTTCAAGCTATTCAGGATATAACCATCTGGGATAGCTACCGTCTATATCAGAATAGTTCTAGACATTACAGTATCAAGAAAAGTACGGATAAAGAAGATATTTGCTTTATAGATTCCCTACAGGGAGGAAGAGCCGGTGGTATAATGGCTGTAGCAGGGGAAGAGGGGGGAGTTGCCATAGGAATGAGAGATTTCTGGCAGAAATATCCCTCATCTCTATGGGTGGAAAATATGTCTAGGGATACCATGAAGGTAACTGCCTGGATATGGTCCTATGAGCATGAAGCAATGGATTTTCGTCATTATGATACAGTTGGACATGCCAGCGCTTATTATGAAGGTTTTGATGAAGTTGGAAGCACTCCTTATGGGATTGCTAGTACCAATGAACTTACAATCTTTGGCTTTAATGGTGGTATTCCATCCGATGATAACATTAAAGAATATGAGAGACAGGTGCAAAAGCCTCCAGTTTTAGCTGCTGAACCTGGCTACTACCATAAAGTTAAGGCCTTTGGTGAGTGGAGCTTGGTAAATCGTTCGACAACCTTTACCCAGTGGCTAGAAGACCAATTGGATGCAGCCTTTAATTTCTATGATAAGGAAATTGAACAGCGGGATTGGTATGGTTTATTTAACTATGGGGATTTCATGCATACCTACGATGCCCAGAGACATAATTGGCGTTATGATATGGGCGGCTATGCTTGGCAGAATACTGAATTAGTTCCTACCCTATGGCTATGGTATGCCTATATGCGTACTGGTAGGGAGGATATATTTACAGTGGCAGAAGCTATGACCAGACATTGTTCAGAAGTGGATATATATCATTTGGGTGATTTAAAGGGACTTGGATCAAGGCATAATGTATTGCATTGGGGATGTTCATGTAAAGAGGCTCGTATATCCATGGCAGGGCATCACAGATTCTATTACTATATGATGGGAGATTATAGATTGGGTGATGTATTTGATGATGTAGAGGATGCAGATTTTAGTACAGTGAATATGGATCCCCTCCGCCACTTCTATGATAAAAATGAGATGGTTTATCCTACCCATGCTAGAACTGGTCCTGATTGGTCATCTTTTGTATCCAACTGGATGACA
>JGI24707J26582_10003104_pt1 | contig 12165 bp, 8 predicted proteins | sample BioPla1DNA1_FD_26582 | JGI IMG/M metagenome (IMG submission 26582) | reverse complement strand
TACAAAAGGAGCTATCATAATCCTTTGTTCCCACTATTTGATTATAGTTTTATTTAAGAATACCTTGCCGCATATTTTTTACTCCTTTTCTGGATTAAATCATTGTATCACATCAGTTTTAGGAAAGCAAGTACCTAAAAGAAATTTTTCTTCCCCTTATATGTAACAATCATACCGGCTTCCTAGCGTTCAGAATGTTTTCTGCTGTCTGCTGCGGTGTTTGGTTGGAATTGTCCAGCCAAAAGCCGATCCGTGGTGTTGTCTGCATTTTACTAAATACAAATTCAATGTATACAGAAAGAAATATATAAGGAGTGGGAGGGATTCCGCCGTAGTTGGCATTGTAGGAAAATCCAAAAGTTTAGATTTTCTCAAAATGCTTATCTTTTGGTCTTTGGTTCGGAATAGTGTAGTGCTGGCGGTCTATCTCTTGTTTTCGGTTGCTTGCTTCCTTACCGTACATGAGCATTGCCTCAGGTCTTATATTTTCTGGGACTATCACCCTATAGTCATGGCTGATTAGTTTTTTATAGACATCCATACTAATATACCTATCGTAAATAAGGTATGGGTGGCCTATTAAGCCTATAGTACCCTTTATTTCTTTCCTTATAGAAAAAGTTTCTAAGCCCTCTAGTGCTAATAAGGGATTGCTCCCTCCTAAGAGGGCTCTCTCGTAGGCCCTTTGTTGTCCTAATGCCCTCTCTAAAGCTTGCTTTATGTCTTTTTTGCTTGAGCCTAGGTCACTAGCTAGTTTATAGTATCCCTTATAAGCCATATTAGTACTCTTTTTAGCATTGTAGTCCAAGACTATTAAGCTAGGACAAGGCTTTACTGAGTTTTTTATCATCTCCGGAATACCTATAAACTTGGGGCATATATATTCCTCTTGGCTAATAGAGATTAGTCTTGGAATAAAAACAGCATCACACCTATCTATTAGGTCAATAACATGACCATGCATTATCTTGACAGGCAGGCATGCGTCCTCCACGCAGGCCTTTGCCCCACTATCGAGTATTCTTTTATTTGTCCTAGTTGAATTAACTATNCTATGACCAAGCTCCTTAAAAAAAGTCTCCCACATTGGATAAAAGATAGGGTAGAGCAATGCCCTAGGAATACCAATTTTCAAAGAAAGCCTCCTTATTAGCCTTGCTAAAACTCTTATTATGCTATTGTGTCCATTAATCCTAATTGTATAATCCTTGAATAAGATAATTTGCTACTATGTGTTAGAAGATGGATTAATTATGTATAATAGTATTGCCGTTTATCCCTAATTGCGATATACTTAAAGCAAAAGTAAAATCTAGGAGGTATTATTTATGAAGACCGTTAATATTAAATTATCACTTGCTGAAAACGTTAAAAACTTTGTAAACATCGTAAACAAGTATCCATATGAAATCGACCTTCGCTCAGGCAGGCANGTAGTCGATGCAAAATCAATTTTGGGTATATTCAGTTTGGACCTAAGCAAGCCAATTGCAGTTGAAATTTATTGTGATGACTGTGATGATTTCCTTGAAGATATAAAGGATTTCTTGGTTTAGTCTTAAAATTTAAAAATTACTTAAATAAGGGCATTCNAAAAAGAATGTCCTTATTATTATGATATTTTTCTCATATACTATCCAGCAATATAGCAATACTTCCATATACTTTTTAGTATCTTTTATATAGTTTGTGGCAAATTAAAGTCAAGCCATTCAAATATAAAAGGAGGTAGTAAAGTGGCAGCTGGAAGCAAAAATACCGGGAAAAACAGACAATTAGTTAAAGGCGCCCATCAAGCCCTTGACAATATGAAATATGAAATAGCAGCAGAGTTTAACCTACCTGTCTATCAGGGTTCAGAAGACTACTGGGGAGATCTGACATCTGCTGACTGTGGTAGGGTCGGAGGCGAGATGACAAAAAGGCTAATTGCCATGGCTGAAAACAGTCTGGCTAATAAGTGATTAACTATATGACTAGTAAAGACTAATATTAGGCACAGGATTAAAATTTCCTGTGTCTTTTACTATTTATGTGTTGTATAATAGGATTAATTTAGTTTAGCTAGGAGATAGACTTTATGAGACGTTTAGATTTGGCCGATAATAAAATAACAATACTTTTCTTTGTGAACTCTCTAAATATTCCCCTTACAAACGAGCAAATTACTGAATTTTTCGTAAACAGATATCTGATGAATTATTTTGACCTCCAGCAGCTTTTGTCAGAACTATGTGAAACCAATCATTTATACTACATAGACAATCGTAACAGCCATCTTTACTCCATCACAGATACTGGTAAAGAGGCCATAGACCTATTCTCATCTAGGCTAGATTCCTATACAAAAGATATGATTTTGACCTATACTGAGCAAAACCGAGAAAGATTGATAAAAGAGAGTCAGCTAACAGCCGAATACAAAAGACTTGAGAACAATGAATATGTAGCCATACTCAGGGTCATGGAGGGAACCATTACACTTATAGAGTTAAAGCTAAATCTAACTACTATGGAGCAGGCTAAGAGTGTATGTGATAAATGGCAGCTCAAGGCCCCTGAAGTATACAGAAAAATAATGGAGTCCCTAATCTAGACTCCGATTTTACTTTAGTCCCTAGTTAAAGCTAATCAGTATCTAGGCTCTTGCTAAAAATCCTTTCAGCCATCTGGTCTTTGGTAAGTGAAAGGTTTCTTTTCTTGGCCTCCTTGAGCAGATCAATATAGGCTTGTTTTAGCCTCTCAATATTAAGGATATGGCCATTTTTCTTTGTGTATATATCTTGGTACATAAAAAGCTCTTCGGCTTCCCTCCATTTAATCAGGGCTTCTTGTATAGCTTTTAGTAAATGGGCATTGTCCCTGTCATCATCGGCCATCTGTTACACATCCTCAAATTATAAGTATTATATCTTATGTTAAAGTAACCACTATAATGACAGCTATAAAATGATTTTATTGACGACTATCCTAGTACATAAAAGCTGCTAGTCTAAAAAGGCTAGCAGCTTTCTAAATTTTTCATCTAAGGATAGTAGGAACAAATTTAGGTGCCCCTAAAAAAGACTCATATCTCTTACTCTAGGGGCTGGCCCCATAGGACTCCCCTAGTGCCAGTGCCTATATAAAAACGTCCAAAGCATCTTGGGTCGCCACATATAGTCCTAATATCTCCAAACATTTGCTTTTCATTATTTATCCTTTGCCATGTCTTGCCCTCGTCAAAGGACCTGTAAAAGCCATACTCACCATCTATAATACCATTTACATAGAGTGTCTTTACTTGGCTGCCAGCTGCCTCCTTGCCCATGCCCTGCCTGAAAATATGGTCGCCTTCAGCTGACACCCTATTAAAGCTGGCTCTTTTCTCTTGCTTGTTAAATTCAACTTTCCATAAGCCCTTTTCTCCAGTTGATATCCATACTATGCCCGTCTTGCCTGACTCTGCCCTTATCTCCGCAGGCATCCTGCCGTCCATCCCACCTAGCTCAAGTAGTGGAAAGTCAGGACAGGCCTTTAGCTGCACAAAGCTTTTACCCTTGTCGGTACTTATGTAAAACTTGGACTCATCGCCAAAGCCATAAAAGACCGCTGGATCCACCCTATCTGATAAGACCTTTAGGGTATCTATTTCGTTTTCTACAAGCTCTCCCTTAAGGTCATAGATCCTTACTCTTTGCCAGGTCTGGCCTAGATCACTTGTATATACAACAGCATCTATTGGCAGCCGGTCTCCCTGGCCTACTGACCAGACAAGGTTTTCTCCATCTGCTGATATTGCCACCCAGCCAGAATTGGTATTTGGCTTTCTAATCTCACTTATCAGGTCATCAATCCGACTTGTAATACCCACTGGATCTGGCAACCGGGTCCAGGTCTTGCACTGGTCCTCTGACCAAATAAGGCCCCCTGTGGTTCTGCCTGTCCAGTTACCCCTTGCGGTTACTACCACATGGTAGGGGTTTGAGTCCGGAAAGTCCGCATTTAGACAGGTTATATACCTATTGCCGTCTTGGTCGTCAAAGGAATTGCCAGCTGCTTTGTTTAGATCTGCAAAGGCAAAGCCTCCTAGGTCACCTATTATATCGATAAGCTTTATATCACCAGCCGGTGGACTATAGACATTTAAATGAACCGTCTCTTCTAGACCCTTACAGCTTGGCCTCCAGACTACTTCTTGTCCCCTAGCTGCCTCTAAAAGGTTTTCAGTCATAAATATACCTGTACCTGTGTTAAAAACAGCTCGGTTGCTGTTAAAAGGATCAATCTTTATATCCGACAGCCAGTGGATTATGTTTCCACCACCATTGTACTTAGGATCCATATAGGGAACGGTGGAAAAGTCCATCCTACCAACTTCAAGACCATGCAATATAGGTTCCCAGCTAGACCCTCTATCTCTTGAAAGCATTACGCTGTCTCCATTTAGACTGCACTGGCTTGTGCATATCAGCCAATCCTTTTTGTCTGGAAATACACAAATACCCCCAAAGCTGTTGCTTGTGGCTATACCTTCTTTTAGTTCTATTATTCCTGCTATATTAGGGGTTATATTGGACCAGTCCTTTATGTCACCTGACTCATCAATATGATACCTTAGGACACAGCCATAATGGAGGCCTCCTACATCACAGGCATAACCTCTCCAGCCTGCCCATGACCTTAGGGCAGAGGCCATTGTTATATACAGATATTGTCCATCAAAGCTGGCCCTTTGGCCTACAAAGCCAGGGTATTCACCCTCTTTTGGTGGCTGTGGTTGTCCAGGCAATATTTTAAAGGTCTTGCCCCCATCCTTACTTATATAGAGGCTACTTGCCCTTATATTTTTGCCTGGCGAGTTTCCCTCGCCTGAGCAGGCTACCACTATGGTCTTGCAGGACCCATCCCTACCTGACCTAGGATCAAGCCACACAAAGGATATATCCTTTTCTACCTTTCCACCCTGAGGCTGAACAGCTAGGCTTTGCCAGGTCTCGCCATAGTCTTCTGATAGCAGAAGGCCTTCGGACTGGGAGCCAAAGTAAATCTTGTTAGAACTAACAGGGTCTACTACTAGCCTTTCACCAGTGCCCCTGCCTGGCGCATTACCGTGAACGCCTGCAGGTAGCCTAAAGTAATCAAAGGTCTCTCCCCTGTCCCTTGATCTTAATAGGTAGTTTTTCTCCCAATCCCCAGCTACAATGTATAGGTAGTCAGGATTGTTATCATCTAGTGCTATAGAAAGGGGATAGGTTTCCCATTTTTCTAAAGTTGTTACATGGTCTACTAAAGACCACCACTTATCATTTTCAAAATCATACCGGTATACGCCACCTATATCTGTCCTAGCGTACAATATATTTTTTACTCTATTGTGAAAAACAAAGCCTGTTACAAATCCACCTCCGGGTACTGGGGCATGGTTATACTCATAGGCTATATATTCTCTTTTCTTTTGCATATATTTATCCTCCTTAGGTCCTTCTATTCGGATATTGCCTTAAATACATAGTTCACTCCAGGGGATATTCGAAGCCTAACGACCTGCTTGTCTCCCTCTGTTCTTGTACTATACTTTTGACCACTTACCAAATCCTCTAGGCCATTAAAGCCCTCCCTTAGCTCAAGTCTAGCCTCATCGTACCAGGGCTGGAAGGAATGAAGTACAAAACAGTCATTATCATAGGTAAAGATAGCAAGCTTTGATACTGCGTCTAACATAACTGGCCAATTGTTATTGAAAACCTCCCTTATTAGGTAGAGGATCTTCTTTGGGTAATTATAAAGATCACCATAGTCTTCAGGTACTGTTAGGATAAATAGGCGACCCTTTCCGTATTGCGTCTTTAAAAGTAGGGGAAAGCTATTGTCCTCTCCAAAGCCTGCGGCCAATTCCCATGTATCATTAGTCATATATTCAAGCTGGGGAACCATAATATGCTTTGAGGATTCCTCACGACCTCCAAAGGATACACCCCCATTATCTGAGTAAGCATAGGTGTTTATTAGGGCCTTTCGGTCTGTATAGACTACATTAGCAAGTTCCTTATTAAAGCCTAAGTCTTGTGCAGCCTTAAGGAAACCTGAGGTCACAATAACATCACTGCCATTTAGTAAACTAGTCTTGATCTTTTTAATAATATCTTTGTCCCTTGTAGCCCCCTGGGTCAAAAAGACCTTGCTAGCCCCTTCTGGATAATGAGCTGTAGGCTCAAAGGGAATACCTATCATACCAAGGTAGTTATGTAGGTAATCCTCTCCCTGGCTATGAAATGGCAGGTAGGTTGCCACCCCTGTAGCTTGACCTAGCTTGTCTAGGTACTTGTCCATTTCCCTAAATATCTGCCCATTTATAGGTATACACAGGGAGTAATCAGGACTTAGTAAGGATCCTAGAGAAAACATCATAAGCTCTCCTGCTTTGGCTAGGAGGGTAAGGTAGGCCTGCTGGGCATAGGAGCTATAATTATAGGTGCACTCATAGGGGTCATACCAGCCTCCTATGTTCTTGCCATTAGATACATTTTCAAGATAGCGAACTATGAAATAGCTTAAGTATTTGGGAAGATGCTGCTGAGTATACATGGGGTTACGGGTTTCCGTTCCTGAATAAACATAGTCAAATATCCTAGGCTGATCCTCAATATTGTATCCTGCCTCCTGGTAATGCTCGTACCAGTTTGGATATTTGATTATGGTTTTTACCTTTGGATTTACTTTTTTAGCGGTATTGATGATATCTTGAGAGATTTTCTTCATCAAATCAGTGCGAAATTCATCCCAGGTCCTATCACCCTTTTCCTCTATACAGGACACACACCTACAGTTGGTAAAGTAAAAATCATCTAATATAAATTCATCAAATAGGCTGGCAGTAAGCTTAACTACCTCCCCTAGGAGTTTGTGTGTTTCTTTGCTAGTATAGCATAGGGGATCAAAACCACCTTCTCCATCAGGCGGTGCATCTGTTGTAATACCTCCAGATGTTTCTATACCCCTATCTTTAAAAAATTCGATGACCTTTTCCATCTTTTCGCGGCTAATAGTAGTGCCGTGTCTATAGGTTTCTAGGTAAACCTTGCCTACCTTGACATGCCCTTCTATCCATTTAAAACTATCCTCAAATGTATCAAGATCTAGGTCTATAAGGTTACCAACTGGACAATAAATTGCTGCCTTAAAATTCTTATACCCTTTCATCATTTATGCCTCCATTTCATATGCTAGCTAAGAAACTTTATCATAAACTAGCCATACCACTTACTTTAAAAAATATACCTTTATCAATCAGCCCTATAGTAGAGCCTCATATATTTTCTATTGTTCTTATACTTGATTAAAATGCAAAAAGGGTTACCTAGTCCCAGGCAACCCTCCTTGCATAGTGATATACATAGTGATAAAGCTTTTCTTTTTACCCTAGCTCCACCACGACCTTGAGGATAAAAACTAACTACTCGTAAAATCCTCAAGAGTATTTACCCTTTGGATAACCTAGCTTGGTATATTGGCCCACTTGTATATGGGCGATAAAAGATAATCTAGTGACTTTTATGAGCTAGTCCCTATATTGTGTCATTTAAAGAGCCTTGCCACTAAATTGCCTTGCTTTTAAAGCTTTACAGTCACAGGTCTATCGCCAACCTCTGGGCTTATGATTATACCTAAGTCATGGCTTTCATAGGATCCATTTTCAATACTTTCAAGGCTAGAAACATTACGCAGTAGAATGCTATAGGCCTTGGTATTCCCCTCTGCGGTAAAGACCAATGTATCATCCTTTCTTTCCACATGTAAGGATAGGTCTGCCTTGGCCTTGCTATTGTAAATGGTGGCTGAAGCCTTATTCCCATCCTCTATTTCAAAGACATGGAATACAGCCTTATCTGCATAGTCATAATCAGGTCTATCATCTACTGCTCCTACAGGAATAATTGAGTTTGCCTTTACAAGTAGTGGTAGACTCATAAAGCCATGGTTTTCTTTTATCCAGCTACCTCCTGTCTTGGTCTCACCTGTTACAAAATCAGTCCACTTGCCCGCTGGCAGGTAGTAGGATACATCCCCTGACTCTGTAAAGACAGGCGCGACTAATAGTGAATCACCTAGCATATATTGCAGGTCAAGATAGTTGCAGCCAGGGTCATCTGGGAACTCTAGTAGCATTGCCCTCATAACAGGTATACCTTCCTTTGATGCCTCTACAGACTTGCTAAAGATATAGGGCATAAGGGTGGATTTAAGCTTGGTAAAGTATCTTAGTACATCTACTGCCTCTTCATCAAATAGCCANGGTACCCTATAGGAATTATTACCATGTAGTCTTGAATGAGTTGATAATAAACCAAAGGCAACCCAGCGCTTGTATACGTCTGGAGATGCAGTACTTTCAAAACCACTTATGTCATGACTCCAAAAACCAAAGCCGGATAAGCACAGTGAAAGACCGCCCCTTAGGCTCTCAGCCATGGACTCATAGCTAGATATACAGTCTCCTCCCCAATGAACAGGGAACTTTTGTGAACCTGCAGAACCAGAACGAGCAAATAAAACTGCCTCACCTACTCCTCTTTCCTTTTCAAGCATTTCAAATACTACCTTGTTAAATAGGTAAGAGTAATAATTGTGCATTTTTACTGGGTCAGATCCATCATGGTATACAACATCAAGGGGTATTCTCTCGCCAAAGTCAGTTTTAAAGCTATCTACGCCCATATCTAGTAGCTTTTTTAGGTAACCTGTATACCATTCACAGGCATCAGGATTAGTAAAGTCTACAATACCCATACCGGGCTGCCATAAATCCCACTGCCAAACATCGCCATTTGGTCTTTTTAGGAGGTAACCCTTTTCAACTCCCTCATCAAAGAGTCTGGATTTTTGTCCAATATAGGGGTTAATCCAAACACAAATCTTTAGACCCCTATCCTTTAGCCTCTTTAGCATAGCCTCTGGGTCAGGGAAAACCCTCTCATCCCATTCAAAGTTACACCATTCGTACTCCTTCATCCAAAAGCAATCAAAGTGGAATACGTGTAAGGGTAGATCACGGTCTGCCATTCCATCTATAAAGGAATTGACTGTTTCTTCATCGTAGCTGGTAGTAAATGAAGTAGTAAGCCATAGGCCAAATGACCATGCTGGTGGTAAGGCTGGTTTACCAGTTAGGCTAGTATAGTTTCTAAGGACATCTTTTGGACTATCTCCACCTATAACAAAATACTCTAGCTCTTCTCCCTCTACTGAGAACTGTGCCCTTGAAACTACCTCTGAGGCTACCTCATAGGATACACATTCCGGATGATTTACAAATACACCATAGCCCTTGTTGGTCAAATAAAAGGGAACGTTTTTATAGGCCTGTTCTGAGGAGGTGCCACCGTCCCTGTTCCAGATATCTACTACCTGGCCATTCTTAACAAAGGGTGTAAAACGTTCACCTAGGCCATAAACACATTCTCCCACCTGTAGGCCGAGCTGTTCTCTAAAGTAGGGGCCGTCATTGCTGGTAATATAGGCAAGGTTTCTCCAGCCTGAATTGGTTAAATAGCGATCCTTATAATAAAAATCCATGGACCATTCTTCTTTGTTGATTACTACTGATGTATCNCCGCTTTTAAAGATAAGGAAATCTTGCTTATCCTCAATAACTGGGTCAAGCTCGGTCTTGTTTAACTCAAAATTTGGACCTTTCTTAAGAATGCCCTTATAATGATATGCCTTTATTCCAATAATATCAGGAGCTGGAGAGCTAATCTCCATAGTTATTACTGGACCTGCTANGGTCTGTCCCCTATTTTGGATCTTGGTATGAGGTAATGTCATAATTAGCTGCTTGTCCTCGATTTTATAATCAAAGACCTCCGCTGGGCTATATATTTCAACTCCCTCTCTTTTTAACCATAAGCCGTCGGTAAATTTCATGGTCTAGGTCAAGTACTCTATATAAGGCTGAGTAACTTGACCCTCACCTCCTTTTCTATTGTAATTATTTTTACTAAACATAACACTTTATATCATTTATCTAGCCTATTGGCCTTATGCCTTTACAATCCTGTAAAGACCGCCAGGCACGCAGTCAAAGCTAACTAGTCCCCCCTTCTCGTACTTGCCTATTTTTAAACCATCCTTGTCTATAATTACTATGGGTCTTTTTGACCTTAATATACACTTACCATATTGGCTGGCTAGTATCTGGCCAGACAAAAGGGTCCCGTCCTCCCACTTCATATCTATGGTATAGCCTCCTCGGCCCCTTAAGCCTTTTACTTGTCCCTTAGTCCAAGCTTTTGGAAGGGCAGGTAAAAGGTCAAGCACCCCTTCATGGCTTTGTAGTAGCATTTCTGCTATACCTGCACTAAAGCCAAAGTTTCCATCAATCTGAAAGGGGGGATGGGCATCAAATAGGTTGGGATATACTGACCTCCTAAGTAGAGTCATAACATACTTGTAGGCATTTTCTCCGTCCCCTAGCCTAGCCCAGAGATTGATTAGCCAGGCACAGCTCCAGCCAGTATGACCACCACCATGTTTAAGCCGCCTATTCAGTGTCTTATAAATTGCCTGCTTTAGCTCTTCATTCGCTATAGCAGGAATAGTCCAGCCAGGATACAGGCTATATAGGTGGGAAAGATGTCTATGGCCTGCTTCCTTTTCGTCAAAGTCAAAGAACCATTCTTGGACCTGCCCATGCTTTCCTATTTTAAACTTTGGTAGCCTGGCTAAGGCATCTTCAACCTCATCCCTAAGGTCTTTATCACAATCAAGGATGCTAGAGGCCTCTATAAACTGAATAAAAAGCTCCCGTATTATGGATATATCCATGGTAGAGGCAAAACTTACACTTGCCTCCTCGCCTTCAGGAGTAACAAAAACGTTTTCGGGCGAAGTCGAAGGACAGGTCACTAGACTTCCATCCTTGTACTCAACTAACCAGTCTAAGCAAAATAAGCTAGCTCCCCTAATAGCAGGATAAGCCCTTTCCCTAAGAAAATCAATATCCTTGTTAAACATATAGTGGTCCCACAAATGGGCGCATAGCCAAGGGCCAGCCATTGGCCAAAAGGCCCAGCTAGCAGACCCTTCAGCGGGTGTTGTAGACCGCCATAGGTCGATATTGTGGTGAGCAGTCCAGCCCCTTGCGCCATAATGTATATCTGCTGTCCTAGCACCACTTATCATAAGGTCATCAATCATATCAAAAAGTGGCTCATGACACTCAGCTAGATTGCATACCTCTGCTGGCCAGTAGTTCATCTGTACATTTATATTGCTGGTATAGTTTGAATTCCAGGCAGGCCATAGGTCCTCATTCCATATACCCTGCAGGTTAGCTGCCTGGGTTCCAGGTCGTGAACAAGATATCAGTAGATACCTCCCATACTGGAATAATAGAGAAACTAAACCTGCATCCTCTCCACCTTTTTTGACATTCTCTATCCGTTTATCTGTAGGAAGGTCCTCTGCTTCGTTTTGACCAAGGTCTATATCGACCCGGTCAAATAAGCCCTTGTAATCCTCTACATGCCTTTTCTTTAGTTCACTAAAAGGCTTACTCGCTGCAAGGTCCATAGTTTTACTGCAAATGAGCTTGTAGTCCTTGCCCTCTAATACAGGGTCTTTATCAAATCCATTAAAGCTACTAGCTGAGCTTAGATAGATGGTTATTGAGCTTGCATCCCTAATAGATATAGACCCTTTATCCCCTTCAATTTGCCCATCATCGGATTTAACCTTTACCATAAGGGCAAATTCGATACCCTGTTTCTTTTTGTTATGTAGTCTATCCTTGCTTAAATATTTGTCTGGGATATCCGAAGGACATTGGCCCTTTAGCAGGAGACAGTCATCTCCCTGGGTTTTTACCTTGTGCTCTAGGAGGCTATCGACTGAAAGAGTAAGTGATAGGCTAGCCTCTTTAGAGCTTGTAATTTTTAAAGCTAAAACCTGGTCCGGTGCACTTATAAAGGCCTCTCTAGTAATTATAGCATGGTCTTGTTTATAGCTTACCCTTGCTATGCCCTCTCTTAGGTCTAACTCCCTTTTATATTCTGTTGCCTTAGCAGTGTTTGAAAACTGTAGGTATAGGTTGCCTAGAGGTTGATAGGCCTGGTTGTCAGGGCCTAGCATATTTTGCTCTATAATATCCTGTGCCTCTTTATACTTACCCTCAAAGATCAGACC
>JGI24707J26582_10003098_pt1 | contig 12183 bp, 11 predicted proteins | sample BioPla1DNA1_FD_26582 | JGI IMG/M metagenome (IMG submission 26582) | reverse complement strand
GCACCTTCATCAAGTGCTATTTCGACTGCCTCTTCCGGTATGAACTTCGGCTCGGTTGTCATAATCGTTTTTCCCGCCGCCGATTGCGGTAATTCGTCTATCGCCCGCTCTTTGCGGAAGTCACTGGATATATTAGGTATAACTAATGTTTCCATGAACTTTTTTATAAAAGTTGATTTCCCTGTTCTGACTGGCCCTACGATACCGATGTAGATATTTCCTTCGGTACGCTTTGCAATGTCAAGGTATATACTGCTATTCTCCATGTTTTTCAAAGCCTCCTAAATAATAATTACCCTACAATCGGTATTAATAGCATTCCTCTTTGCTCTAAAACTTCGCCCTCAAGCTCGTTTTCTTCCATAATAGCCTCAACCGATGTATTATATCGCTTGGCGATATCCCAAACACCCTCCCCCTCGTCCGCATAATATATTTTCAGCGCATAACTTAAATCTCTCTCTTTTGGCTTATTTGTATCAACAGTTATCTCGTCAATTCCATCAACTGTTTTAACTTCATATAAGCACCCTTTAATCCCCACCTCAGCCTTTATTTCAACAGCATTGTTCGATGCTAGGCTGTAACTACATGATACCACCCTTACCGTCGGTAGGAAATTGCTATCCCTAGTTAGATTATCAACTTCAATTGAATTATCGAATATATCCGACTTTTCAAGATATATCGGCCCCTCATCACTTTTTGCAAGAATGCAAGTATTGAGCGTGCCCGACACGATGATTTCATTATCTGACGATGCCCTAGTAACTACATTGCTAATGCTACACCACACATCACAAACGGCATTGATATCTCCCTCATTATGTTCAGCGCTACTTTTAACCATGAATGTCTTATCTATAATTGTTGGAATCATCTCAGTTTTAAGCGGTATAGTGCTATATCCGCAATTATATTCCGTAGAATATACATCGGATACAACCTCAACATTCGTCATCTTGTGGGCAATACAAACTGCACAAATTACAATTTCGCAAGCGATAATTCTGCTATCCCCGTTCTCGTCCGTCTTAATTGTTAGATCCGATGTCACAACATTCATATCTACAAAGCACTCGAATTCATCACTAACACCGTTTAGGTCTACAATCTGACTTAGCTGGATTTGCGCTTGCGTTGCTTCAAGGGTATCAATGTCGCCTTCGTCCGATGCCGAATATAGCATCGTCACCTTTGCATCACCTTTGATAATAATTTTATTAGATATTATCTTGAAGTCGTTCACTGTCGCTACCGCATCATGCCTTAAAATGCTGAATGCCGATGGCTTAGAGTCGCTCAACTCAATCTCTTCCCGAATTGTGAATTGCTTTTGCGTATAGATTTTACTACCTGCATATCCTAATTGCAACTTCCGTGTTTGTACCCCTAATCCGCAAGCATCGGATACGATATTTTGTTCACTTGTGCAACTAACCTTTACTTTGCAACTTACTGCTCCCCTAATGTCAAGACGGCGCTCGCTAATAGCTCTGCAATTACAATAGTCCAGCTTTGGCACAATTGTAACAAGGGGATTATCGCATGATTTCTTTAAATCAAGTGTCTTTGAATATGTATATCGTTGTTCGATACATTTCACCTGATTACTCTCCTGAGCTAGATAAAGCACTTTTATCCGTACAACAACATCATATATTAGCTTATCCGATGCGGCATTATATGATATTACTTGCGGAGTGAGCTGGCATTTGAGTATTTTGAAAATATCGGGATAGTAATCGGGGAGGATGTAATCCATCTCAACCGACTGCTCTGAAATGCCATCATAGACCACCTCATTTAAACAAAGTGCCTCTCTGTTTAGTTTCAATTCCATATTGTCCTCCAATCTGCTGATACATCAGCAAATGCATTTATTTTCATAGCCTGTATTAGACTTTTTCTACAATATTTATATTCACTTTAATAAGAATCTATGCCAATTAAAGTGCATTGCCCAGAAAATAATTGGCAGGCTATATAAATAATGTGGTAAATTGCATTACTTTACCCTTTACTGTTAGTGGCGAATTGAGCATGAAGTTTATTGCAATGTATATTTTCCCGACAATTATAACAATATTCTGTTACNCAAAAGAAAATTATTCAATATAATCGCTTGTTCTAGCGTAAAAAGTGTAATAATCCCTTGCATTGTTGGCACAATTATAATAGAATTAANGCATAATATATTTTGAGGAGGAGTAACATGAAATTTTCAGATGGTTTTTGGCTTAACAAAAAGGGATACGACGTGAATTTCGTAGCGCAAGCATATGAAGTGCTTGAAGATTCAAATTCACTCACTGTACTAGCAACAGCAACTCATATCCACCACAGAGGGCAAACTCTCGGCGGACCATTGCTTGAGATTAAGTTCACATCTAATCTCAAGGACGTAATCAAGGTTTCAATAGATCATTATAAAGGTGCTAGAAATGATGGCCCAGAATTTGAACTATATCTTGATGATAATTTCAAACCAGTAATCGAAAATAACGATGACTACGCAGAATTAATTTCTGGCGATACAAGAGTTAGAATTACTAAAAACGGCGGATGGGATATTAAGTACTACTATAAGGACAAGTTGCTAACTAAGTCCGGATGGAGAACTACTTCCTATATTACTGAGGAGCCCTCCAGAGTTAAAAAGAGATTAGCACTAGCTGAAGATAATGGATTCTGGGATATTCCAGAACCAACATCGGGCGCATATGTGCGTGAGCAACTCGGTCTTTCAGTCGGTGAGAGCATTTATGGTTTTGGTGAGAAATTCACTACATTTGTAAAGAACGGGCAAACCGTTGATATATGGAATGCTGACGGTGGAACATCATCAGAACAAAGCTATAAGTCAATTCCTTTTTATGTATCGAGCAATGGATACGGTGTATTAGTAAATCACCCAGAACATGTTTCTTTTGAAGTTGCTTCTGATACAGTTTCAAGAGTTGCATTCACTGTTGATGGTGAGCGACTAGAATACTTCATCATCGGTGGAGAAAACCCGCTTGAAGTAATCGAAAACTACACAACATTGACAGGTAAGCCGGGTCTACCACCTGCATATTCATTCGGACTATGGCTAACAACATCATTCACAACTAGCTATGATGAAGAAACAGTTACATCTTTCATTGATGGCATGGCCGAGAGGGATATTCCTCTGCAAGTATTCCACTTTGACTGCTTCTGGATGAAGGAATTCCAATGGTGCGACTTTGAATGGGATGCAAGGCAATTCCCAGATCCTAAGGGAATGTTGTCACGTCTAAAAGATAGAGGACTACAACTATGTGTATGGATTAACCCATATATCGGACAACGTTCGAAGCTTTTTGCTGAGGGCGTGGAAAAAGGCTACTTCATCAAAAATAAAGATGGCAGCGTATTCCAAGCTGATATGTGGCAGCCGGGTATGGCAATCGTCGACTTCACTAATCCTGATGCTAGCGCATGGTACGCAAGTAAACTAAAGGAGCTATGTGAAGTTGGCATCGATAGCTTTAAGACAGACTTCGGAGAGAGAATCCCGACCGACGTCTGCTATTTCGATGGATCCGATCCTGTGAAGATGCATAACTACTACACACAAATGTATAACAAGGTAGTATTCGATGTTCTAAAAGAGTACTATGGCGAGAATAAAGCTTGCCTATTTGCTAGAAGTGCAACTGTTGGCGGTCAGCAATTCCCCGTACATTGGGGCGGCGACTGTAGCGCAGAATACGAATCAATGGCAGAAACACTCCGTGGTGGACTATCACTATGTTCATCAGGGTTCGGATACTTCAGCCACGATATCAGTGGATTTGAGGCTACCGCTACACCTGATATTTACAAGCGTTGGTCTGCATTCGGACTAATGTCAACACACAGCCGTCTACATGGGAATTCATCATACCGTGTGCCATGGCTATTCGATGAAGAGTCCGTTGATGTACTACGTCACTTCACAAACCTAAAGGGCAAGATGATGCCATATCTATTCTCAAATGCAGTTACAACATCTACAACCGGTGTTCCTATGATGAGAGCAATGGCATTACAATTCGCTGACGATCCTGCATGTCTAAGCCTTGACAGGCAATATATGCTAGGTGACAGTCTATTGGTTGCTCCTATATTTAATGAAGATGGAATTGCACAGTATTATGTACCTGCTGGAACATGGACTGACTTGCAAACAGGAGAAGAATTCGAAGGCGGGAAGTTCTACACTACCGAACATGATTACTTCTCACTACCGCTGCTAGTTAAGCCAAATACCATTATGGCAATGGGTAATTTCGAAAAAGATTTCGTTTACGATTACCTAGATGGCACTGAATTCACGATATACGCACTTGAAGATGGGAAATCTGCTGAATTCGATCTATACGATGCTGAAGCAGAAAAGGTATTCTCAATTAAAGCTACAAGAGCGGGTAACAAGATTTCTATCGAGCATACCGCAACTGATAAGGCATTTACAGTTAAGGTATCGGGAAGTGATGCTGTTGCTACAAACGCTGGCAACAACAATCTAGAAATCACTCTATAATATCTATGCGAATTAAAACGCAATAATACGAACCCCCTCAACGCAAATGCGTTGAGGGGGTTTTTATCTTATTAAAAGTTTCTTTAGTTGGCATAATGAATATCTTAAAGGGAATTCGTACTATCTTACAATATACGATTCATACCCTAGATCTTTTACCGCTCTGACTGCCTCTAATAAATCACCATCGCTAAGCCCCGCCTTATCAATACAGGGGATAATCTGAGTTTTATCGGCACCATCGGCTAATGTTTGATATACCGCAGTTACCGCATCATAAATTGTGTCGGGTATAGCGATGCTTTCGTCACCTGATTTCAACTTCTTGCCAATTTCATCAACATTATATATAGCCATGACACTCTTTTCCTGCAATTGATCCACTTTATAAACTTCTTCAGTACCTTCAATTGCCGATTTTACCGATACCTCTAATATCGAACTTGCATTATTAGCTACAACTACCCTATCAACTTCATTATATAATTCGATTAAACCGGTCCATCTTGTTTCAGGCTTAATGTCGTTGCCGATATATCCATAATCCGCATTGTGGAATGACGGGAATATCATAGACGAATATATAATCTGCTCAAATCCAGCATCAGTAATTTCATCAGATATATCGGAGATGAACTCTACCGCCTCATCGTTGAATGGCGATATCCACCTCTTACCGCCTTTTGCGGGTGCATTATCGAGCCATACTGTTCCTGCATCTTGGAATTGGTAGTTTAAGTCACGTGAATACTGTGTGTTCAGTGCATCTTTGAGGGTGTGGATGCGTGCGATCGGCACTAAATTCTCACCTTTAATTTTCGATACTATATCAGCAAGTTTCATATTACTGCCGACTGTATCAGCGGAAATTGCAATTTCGTTGTTTGTATCGTAAAGGAACAATCCCGTTTCATCTTTTAGTTGAATTACGACGGCATTATATCCATCAGTTTTAGCGGCGGAAAGGAATGCGCCTAATTTCTCCTCACTTTTGACTTCTTCCACGGGTACTTCAATGGCTATATTGCCCTTTTGTGTAGTAGTCGGCTCACTCGCATCTTCCGATGTCGAATTTACTGCACTATCGTCATTAACTGCCGACTCAGATTTCGGCTCTGACGATGGTGGTGTCCATTTCGATATATTGCTAGTATTATCGTCCTTTGTACGAATGTAATCTATAAAAGGACCGGCTACACTGAAACCGACAAATCCAATAGCGCCGATCAAAATAACCCATAGAGAGGTTGTGACGATACTTCTGAATTTGCTTCTTTTACGCCTATAAATATTTCTTCCCCGCTTGATCTTTCTAGCCATTGCGTCCTCCTTATCGAATATATGTATTACTGTTATAAAGCAACCTGATATCCTAACATACCGTAAAAAGCCAGCGATAATATACCAATGTAGATAAGCATTATTGGTAATCCCCTAAAAGATTCAGGAACTTTATCTGAATTGAGCTTTTTATATCCTATTGATACAAGATATGTAGCTAATAGAAATCCTATTCCGGTGCCAAATCCATGCCCGATATACGATGAAAAACTGCTCCCATTCTGAGAATTTATAAATAGCGCACCTAATACAGCGCAATTAAAGGCACTAATATGCACATATCTTTTTATCTTGACAAAAAGATTAGGCAACCACTTCCATAAACAGAGGAGTGTTGATATATATACAAATCCGATAATCAGGACATATATTAACGGCATATATATATAAGAGAGCGCCTTATTAACATACAGCTTATCGACGAAAAAAGATAGTGCACTTGATATTGTCGATATAAATGTTATGCTAATTCCAAATCCGGCAATTTCTCTTTTATTCTTAGCGGCGCTCAGCATCGTACTTGAACCGAGCCCTCTAGCAAATATTGAATTTTCAGCAAAAACGGTTACTAAAGCTATAGATATGAACTTCGCTATTACTTCCATTCCATCCTACCTTCTCATTCTTTTAGCTTATTTAATATGTATCTATAAAGAGCAGCAAATAGTCCAAGTAAAATAAATCCGCCAAATGGTGCTGCAATAGCGGGGATCTGTACTGATACATTAACATTATGCCCCATTAACATAGAATTTGCAAACAAATCTCTAACTATTCCAACTATTAATATAACAACATTGAATCCCATTATATATGATATAACATCTAACATCATATATCCTTTTGATTGTTTTAGGAATCTTGTTTCCGATTTTACTACAATCAACGAATTTGCAACTAATAGCGGCACATATATCCCAACATCACTAAGTGCGCCCGGCATGATTTGCTCAAGTAAAATTATTGTTGGAAGATATACCATTGCGCCGATAACTGCATATATTATAATTCGTATTGTATATACGATGTTTTTCGGTATGAACGATGCCGTCATTATAGTGATGAATGTAATAGCAGAAAATGCTATTACAAGTAGTAGTGCATTCCTATAACTATTCGCCGCAACGACGACCGGGGCAATTACAAGACCGCTAACAAGGACTGTATTCTTATAAATTAGCCCGTCTAAAAGCGCCTTTATCTCTGAAGTGTCGATTTTACTGAGTAGTTTCTGCATATTCATCCTCCACTTCATCTTCGTCATAAGTAATTATTGTATCCTCTTTATCGCCAGTGTATTCATCAATGTCGCATTCGTCAACAACGCAGAAATCCCTAAATTTGTCGCTTCCTAGCACTGCTGAACGATGTTTCTCAAACTCGGCGAACCTAACTTTAATAATTCTTGCGAATGCGCTCATGCTATTATCAAGCGTATCGCTCAATGCATTCGTGATAAGTAGCGCAAATATAAATCCGTGTTCAAGATTGCCAAAATGCCTATATGAAAATGTTATGACACCAAGTAAAATCCCCTGCCATAACCGCCCCGACTTTGTCCTAGGCATTGTTGAAGGGTCGCTCGCCATAAATATCATTCCAAACAGTAGAACTCCACTAATGAGTTCTAGCGATATCCCTTTAAAAGTTGATACACCGACTCTGGGGAACAAATATGCAATAAATGCCGATATCGATATTCCGGACAAAAAGGTAATTGGCGATATTGCTCGTCTGAACATTAACGTTATGGCGCATACTATTAGTACAATCACATGAGTAGCACCAATTGGACCTACAAATCTACCAAGCCATAAATCTATATTCGGTATTACGGGAATAGAATTCATATTAAGTGAATACCCAAGTGAGTGATTGAGGCTGGAGCCAATTTCACCCCAAATTGGTATTGTTGTAAACGGTTTAGGGAATAGTAATACTTCACTACTCCAGCAAAGCATCGCAAAAGCATAGCCTACTGCGGCGGGGTTGAATATAATATTGTCCTTACCACCAAAAACTTGCTTACCAACTATGATGGCGAATGCACTGCTGAAAATTAGAACATTGAACGAAACAGTCGCCGGCATTAGCAATGCTAATACCAGNCCTGTTAATACTGCTGAAAGGTCATTTATCTTATATCTCTTTTTTCTCATCATTACACAAACAATGTCAGTTATTACGCATGTAAATACTGCAATTGCCGCCATAACGAGAGTTCTCATACCATAATAGTAATACGCCATCAGTAGGAGAGCTAAAAGGGCTATAATCATGTCACTATGAATTGAATTAATGCTTTTTGTCGATTTTATTTTATCGGACATTTAGCCACATTCCTTCCCTTTATCGTAAAATAGTAATGCTAATTAGCATTACTCATAATAAGAATAATAAGTATCAATTTTCTATATAATCTAATGGAGATGATGCCAATGCTAATTGAAGTAATCGGTTCTAATACCGTTAAAATCGTCTTGAATCAGTATGATATGACTGATTACGATATTTGCTTTGATCGACTCAGCTGTAAGGATCCAGACACGAAGCGCCTTCTAATAGAGTTGTTACAATTAGTGCGTGTGCAAAAAAACATTGATCTATGCACACAGAAACTCTATATAGAAGCATTCCCTTGTAATGATGGAGGTTGTATGTTATATATTTCGCCTATTGACGACACGGATATTGAGTCCGTTCACCATATCACTAAATCGCCCTACACAAGCATGATATGTGAATGTGATAGCCTAGATGCGCTCACTGCATTGTCTAGGCATCTGCATAAAATGCACAATCACATGATTTATAATGCCGAATTATTTGCATCGAACGGTAAGTATCGGCTGCTGCTATTTATATTTAACAAGCTAGAAGATAAAATCCAGCCGACAGTAAGTGAATATGCAAAAATAATTGGCATGGGTGATATTCAATGCGCCAAAACTAGGGAGCATTTCAAATGCCTTGTGGATAATAATGCGTTAGAATTAATTGTGAAAACGCTAACATAGCAATTTTCTAATGCAACTATTCACCCTTTAATACACGCACATTCTCTGCAAAATCGTCTGCCGCAAATAGATATGTACCAGCGACTAGGATTTCTGCGCCGGAATCCCTACATATCTTTGCGGTATCGGCATTAATCCCACCATCAACCTCGATTTGTGTATCGAGGTTGTTCTTTTTTATATATTCGTGCAATCCTTCAATTTTATGAACAGTATCATGAATGAAAGATTGTCCCCCATATCCCGGTTCCACCGTCATAACAAGGATTAAACGCAACATATCTAAATAAGGATATACTTCTTCTATCGGGGTGTTCGGCTTAATTGAAAGTCCCGCCTGCTTCCCCATCTTTTTAATCATTTGAAGTGTATCCTTAGTATTGCTTTCACTTTCAATATGTATCGTGATAATATCAGCGCCTGCATCTGCGATCGGTTCTATTAGCGTATGAGGAGTTCTCACCATTAAATGCGTATCGAATTGTAAATCGGTGATTGGGCGTATCGAGCTTATTACGGGCGCACCGAAGCTAAGATTACTGACAAAATTGCCATCCATAACATCAAGATGTATCATATCAACACCAGCCCGCTCCGCTCTTTTAACTTCATCCCCTAGACATGAGAAATCCGCCGCTAAAACAGAAGCAGATACTAAAGTATTCAAAAAGATTCACTCCCTGTTAGTAATAATATAACAATGAACTCTGACAATACTGCATCGTATACCCTTATCTATTTTAATACATTATCGCATTATCGTCAAGATATAACCATCAAAAAACATAAAACTTATGCTAATCAATGAAAAAACGCTTTTTAAACCCACTTTTATCAAGAAAAGANGCAAAAATTATGAATATCGACATACTACCTAATCCCTGCACTAAATTCCCGCCTAGGGTAGCTATCGCCGCACTGAAGCTACCGAATAGAATCGCCTCAGTAATGGCATATCCCACTATTGTTACAACTGTGCTAGGGAAAAGAGCGATAGCATTCCTTGTTGTGAGGATTCTATCCCCTTTATTAGAAAAGCAAAGTGCATTAAGCGGCTTGATAATCGCCGTAGGTATGATGTAAATTGCATAACCGAACGAATCTGCTAGCCCTCCCCCAATTGCGGCGGCGGCAATTGCAAATGGTCTTGGAAGTAAACAAGCGGCAATGTAAATGATGCTATCCCCAAAATGAATATATCCATTAACCGTTGGTATCTTAGGTAAGAATGCAATAAATACTGCTATCAACGCCGCAAATATAGCTGAGAATACCATGTTTCTAATAAGTTTTCTGTTCATTATAATTCTCCTCCTAATTTCGCTAAAAAAGGCTCAAAGGCGATCCCGTCTAATAAAGGTGTTCCTAACCCCATAGTGAATTCAGTGGTCTCTCTTACAAATTCACTAGCAATTTCAATTGAATATTTAAGCGGATTACCTTTAGTTAGGCTACCACATAGAACAGAGGCAAATATATCACCTGTGCCCGAATACTGCGTTTTCGTTCGCTCTGTGCTATAACTTATGCTTTCGCCCGTATTCTTATCATATGCAACTGTTGTAATTTGTCCGTTATTAATACCAGTAATAACGGCAATTCCAGCGCCATTATCGCATAGCTTCTTTGCCATTTCAATTGCATCATCAATAGAAATAGCGTTCCCTGTATATTTACGATTTAAAAGCATGCAAGCCTCCGTCACATTCGGAGTGATGATATCAGCACGTTTGATTAATTTCTTCATGCCATCCAACATTTCCTGTGTGTAGGTGGAATACATCTTACCATCATCCCCCATGACGGGGTCGATAAATATAAGCGAATCTGTGCCGAAACGTTCAATTAAATTCTTCATTAAGTAAATTTGCTCCGATGAACCTAAAAATCCAGTATAAATAGTATCGAATGTTATACCGTGTTCGCTCCAATTGTTAATATATGGTGCAATGTCTTCTGTAAGATCCCTGAAATAAAAGCTGCTAAAACCCGTTTGACATGATAATATTGCCGTCGGGAGAGGGCAACATTGCACACCCATCACTGATAAAATCGGAATAGCTGTCGTTAGTGAACACCTGCCGAATCCGCTTAAATCATTTGCCGCACATACACGAGGTATTCTGTTTTTCATATAAAAGCCCCTTTTTAAAAATAGGATTTGTCACAATAGAGTCCTCACCCTATTATACGTGGAAATAGCATCAAAAACAAGGAAATGCCCTGAAATAAAATATAATTCACCTTTGTATGAATGCACAATTCAAATGTGCGAATCTCTATAATATTAGTGCGAATCATATACAATTGTACTTGGTTATAAATCCTGATGAAGTGCAAATTGATCTTTTAATATAGTTTCCCCCTAGATTGTCACGCAATTATGTGCATTTAGTATAATCGAATTTTGCCGTATACTCTTGTTATGGCTTTTGTTAGCGTGTATAATGTTAGTAAGAACGAAAGGATTTGATGATTATGACTATATTATATACTGTCGGCGATTCGCTATATTTAAACATCACGAATAGATGTCCATGCGACTGTGTATTCTGCATTCGCAACAATGGCGATTCGGTCGGCGACGCTGATAATCTATGGCTAGAGCGTGAGCCGAATTTTGCTGATGTTAAGCGAGAGTTAGATAAATTCGATTTCACTAATATTGATGAGATTGTTTTTTGCGGATATGGTGAGCCGACAGAAAAGCTAGAACTTCTGCTTGAAACAGCCGATTATATTAAAAGTATTACCAAACTTCCAGTTAGACTCAATACTAACGGCTTGTCCGATCTAATTAACGAGAAGCCAACGGCGCATTTGTTAGAAGGACGAATTGATACAGTATCAATCAGCCTCAATGCTCCAACTAAGGAAGAATATACCCGAGTGACACGCCCTGTGTTCGGCGATATAGCATTCGATGCTATGCTGAATTTCGCACAGGATTGCAAGAATTATGTTAAGAATGTTGTCCTTACAATAGTTGATGTTATACCAAAGGAAGATATCAAGGCAAGCAAAGAGCTTGCTGAGAAGATCGGCATTGATTTAAGGATAAGAGAATACGAAGATTAGATTAGAAAAGACCATAAGAATTGCCGACAATGGCAATTTCCTATGGTCTTAATCTATATAAGCAGGCAAGTATGGCTGTTCTTTGCGAGCAGCCATAGACGAAAGCTCCCCTGTGGATAACAACACAAAATATCTAAGATAATGCGGCATTATCACTTTACGCCCTCACCCACGAGTTTTCCCTGCTTACTTCAT